>OHVX01000002.1_pt1 | contig 253222 bp, 249 predicted proteins | sample 1579581 | NCBI WGS metagenome assembly OHVX01 (sample SAMEA3882536, study PRJEB24775) | human gut metagenome | biome: human-associated habitat; feature: intestine environment; material: feces | place: Netherlands | collected 2009/2010
CACGTGGATTTCGCACGTGTTTACGCGCTGGCTAATTCCCACGCGCTGCGATTGTTCAAAGAAAATTAAGTTGTATCTGCGGGGAAATTGTAGTAAAATATAGTGAAATTCGAGAATATCCTACTCAGGAGGGAATACCAATGAAAAAACCGATCGTACTTGTGATCATGGACGGCGTTGGACGCGGCGACGGCGGCCCCGGCGACGCAGTCAAGCAGGCCAACACCCCGACGCTCGACAACCTGATGGCCACCTGCCCCATGACGTGGCTCAAGGCCCACGGCACCGCCGTCGGCCTGCCCACGGACGACGACATGGGCAACTCCGAGGTCGGCCACAACGCCCTCGGCTGCGGCCAGATCTATTCGCAGGGCGCAAAGCTCGTGCAGGAGTCCATTGAGACCGGCTCCCTGTACCAGTCCAAGACCTGGGTCGACCTGACGGACAACTGCCTGCAGAACGGCAAGGCGCTGCACTTCATCGGCCTGCTGTCCGACGGCAACGTCCATTCCAATATCTCGCACCTGATCGCGATGCTGAAAAAAGCGCGCGAGATGGGCCTCAAGAGGGTCTACTGCCACATTCTGCTCGACGGCCGCGACGTCCCCGCGACGAGCGCGCTGGACTATGTCGACCAGCTGGAGACCGTTCTGGCGGAGCTGAACGACGCGGAGCATGAATACAAGATCGCCTCCGGCGGCGGACGCATGGTCATTACCATGGACCGCTACGAGGCCAACTGGCCGATGGTCGAAAAGGGCTGGCGCACGCATGTGCAGGCTGAGGGCCGTCAGTTCGCCTCCGCGCGGGAAGCCATTGAAACGTACCGCGCCGAGAATCCCGGCATGATCGATCAGGATCTGCTGCCGTTCGTCGTTGCGCATGACGGCAAGCCCGTCGCGAAGATCGAAAACGGCGACAGCGTCATCCTCTTCAACTTCCGCGGCGACCGCGCGCAGGAGATCTCCCTCGCCTTTGACCGCAAGGACTTTGACAAGTTTGACCGCGGTGACTATACTAGCGTGAAGTTCGCGGGTATGCTGGAATACGACGGCGATCTCAAGATCCCGATGCACTATCTGGTCGAGCCGCCCGTCATCCGCAACACGCTGACCGAGGTTCTGTGCAAGGCGGGCGTCCATGAATACGCCGTGTCCGAGACGCAGAAATACGGCCACGTCACCTACTTCTGGAACGGCAACCGTTCCGGCAAGGTGGACGAGAATCTGGAAGTCTACGAGGAAGTCCCCTCCGACGTGATCCCCTTCGAGAAGGCGCCTGCCATGAAGTCCAAGGAGATCACCGAAAAGATGGTGGAGAACATGGCATCCAAGAAGTTCCAGTTCCTGCGCTGCAACTTCCCCAACGGCGACATGGTTGGCCACACCGGCGTGTTTGACGCGGCAGTCAAGGCTGTGGAAGCCGTCGATGCTGCCGTCAAGGAAGTCGTTGAAGCTGTCCTGGCTGCCGGCGGCTGCGCGTTCCTGACCGCGGTTTCGGCGTCCGTTTCGGCCTGCTTGGCCTTGTCGGCCTCGTTCCTGGCGGCGTCGTATGCCTGGGTCTTCGCGTCCAGGTCGGCCTGCGCGGCGGCGAGGGCCTGGGTCCTGGCCGCGAGGTCCGTCTTGGCGTTTTCGAGGTCCTTGACCTGTTGGGCGGCCTTGTCGCTTTCCTTCTTGGCCTGCTCGTACGCGGTCTGGGCTTGGGCGAGTTCGTCCTGCGCGGTCTGCTTGGCCTGCTGGGCCTGGTCGGCTTCGCTCTTGGCCTGGTCGTATGCGGTCTGGGCCTTGGCGAGGGCGTTCTTCGCGTCGGTCAGCACGTCGAGACGCGTGTCGGCGGCGGTCTTGTCCTGTTCGGCCTGCTTGACGTCCGTGTTGGCCTTGTCGAGCGCGGCCTGGGCTTGGGTGAGACGCGTCTGCGCCTGCTCGTCGGCGGATTTCGCCTGGTCGTACGCGGTCTGCTTGGCCTGGCGGTCGGTTTCGGCGGTGGTGAGGCTGGCCTGCGCCTGCTCGTCGGCGGATTTCGCCTGCTCGTACGCGGTCTGCGTTTCTGCGGCCTTGCGGGCCGCGTCGGCGAGCAGCTGCGTGGTGCGTGCGGATTCGTCTTGCGTGTCCTGCAGGTAGGAGGTGGCCTTGTCGAGCGTGAGGACGGCGGACGCGTGGGCCGTGTTGGCCTTGTCGAGCGCGGTCTTGGCGGCCTCGACCTGCTTCAACGCGTCCTCGTACGTGGATTGCGCGGATTTGATCTGGTTGACGTACGCTTCGACCTTCGCGCGGTACACGCTGGCATCGAACGTGGTGTCGTTCGCGTTGTAGGAGTTCCAGTCGTTATAGAACTCCTGGGAGGATGCGCCGTATCCGTAATCGCCGGTGTCGTAGCCGCTGTAGGCCATGCCAGTGACGCTGTATTCCGGGTCGATGATGTTGAGGTAGTGGCCGACCTTGTAGTACAGGTCCGGATACTTCGAGAACACGTCGTACGGGGACAGGTCCGCGAGGTCCGGATAGTCGCCGGACTTGAGGGCGGCGTCGTAGATCGCTTTCTCGTTCGTGTACCAGCCGATGTACGGGTCCCAGTCCGAAGTTCCCCATGCGAGGTTCTCGCCGACGTTGTCGTACTGGTAGTTGTGGTTGTGGTGTTCCTCACCGGGCTGTGCGGCGTAGTTGGCCTGGACCATGGCCATGGCCAAAGCGGTCTCGGACACCTTCAACGGTTCCAGGCCGTTCTCCTCGCGCAGCCTGTTGCACTCGTCGATCATGTCGAGGGCCTTGAGCAGGTTGTCGAGGCTGGTCGCGTCGTCCTTCGCGCCGATGTGCGTGTATTCCAGGTACTGGGACACGCTGTCGTCGGTCAGATACTTGTACGCCTGTTCGGCCTTGTTGGTCTTGAACCATCCGGCCGCGCCCTCGGCCTGCGCCTTCGCGGCCTCGTCCGCGGCCTGCTTCGCGGCGTCCGCGGCGGCCTGCGCCTTGTCGTACGCGTCCTTCGCGGCCGCATACTCGTCCTTGGTCCTGTCGGCCTGCGCCTGCGCGTCCTTCACGGCCTGTTCGGCCTTGTCGAGCGCGGCCTGCGCCTTGTCGTTGGCGGTCTGGGCGTCCTTCACGGCCTTCGCGTCCGTGTTCTTCGCGTCGGCGGCCTTGTCCAGGGCGGCGGAGGTCTTGTCGGCCTTCTCCTGGGCGGCGTCCTTCATGTCGTTCGCCTTGTCGAGCGCGGCCTTCGCCTGGTCGGCCTGGGTGCGGGTCTTGTCGGCCTCGGATTTCGCGGTGGCCTCGGCGACGGTGGCCTGGGCCTGCGCGGTCTTAGCGTCCTTCACGGCCTGGTCGGCCTGCTTGGCCTTGTCCTGCGCCTCCTGGATCTTGGCGGGATCGTTCGCGTCGCCCGCGATGCGGGTGGCCTCGTCGAGCAGGCTCTTCGCCTGGTCGGCCTTCTGCTGGGCCTGCTGCGCGGCGGCGGATGCCTGGTCGGCCTTCGTCTGGGCTTTGCCGAGCGCGTCCTGCTTCGCGGCGGTGGTCTGGTCGAGCTTGGTCTTGTCGGTCGAGTCGACCTTCCGCTGCGCGTCCTTCACGGCCTGGTCGGCCTGTTCCTTGGCCTTGGCGGCGTCGTCACGGATGGACTGGCTGTCGTTCATGGCCTTCTTGATGGTCTCGGCGTTCTTCGCGCTCTGGTCGGCCTTGTCCTTCGCGGCGGTGAGGCTGTCGTGGGCCTTGTCGAGGTTGGTCTGGGCCTGGTTGACGCCCGTCTGGGCGGCGGCCACGTTCGGATCGTTGTTGATGGTGGTCTCGACCTGCTGTTGCGCCTGCTGCACGTTCTGTTGGGCCTGCTGCACGCCGGTCTGGGCCTGTTGGACCTGCTGCTGGGCCTGCTGGGTGCCGGCCGTGGCCTGGTCGAGGCTGGTCTTCGCGTCCGTGACGGCCTGCTGGGCGGCGGCGACCTGGTCCTGCTGGGGCTGCGTGGTCGGCTGGGCCGCGGCCTGGTCGACGGCCTGCTGGGCCTGCTCGACGGCCTGCTGGGCCTGTTCGACCGGGGTGGTCGCGGTCTCGTCGGCCATTGCCGGCGCGGCGATGGTGCCCGCGACGGCCACGGATGCGACGGCCGTTGCGAAAGCCTTCTTGTTCATAATTCCCTCCAATGCCATGCCCCGTATCGGGGTCGTGGCTCCAATGGAAACATCCCTGCGACGTTTCCGACAACCATTCCACGTGCCCCCAATCCGATATCGGCGCCATCGGCGTGTCGCGGTCTCGGAGGCATATGGCGCGCATACCCACCAGTCTACCCCCGCATGAGGCGGTGCCGGCGTGTGGGCGTCTACCGTTTCATGCCGTGGCGTCCGTACGGGCGGACGCGTGGCCTGGACTCGACCATCGCCACGGGCATGCCCGCGAGCAATGCCACACCGGACACGAGCAGCGGGCGCGCGTCACGGCCGGTGGTCCTGGGCGCGTCCTCGGGATAGGGCGCGTCGTCCGGCATGCTCACGCGTTCGCCCGTGACGAGCAGCCGATACGTGTTCAGGAAGATCGGAGTGCACGTCACCAACGTGACCAGGTCCCGTCCCCGCTCGATCTGGAGACTTTTCAGATCGTCCGGATCGACCTTGCGGATGCGTGTGACCTTGTAGGCGAGGGTCTGCGCGGCGACCCGCACATAGAACACGTCGCCCTTGCGTAGTTCGTTGAGCCGCGTGAACAGGGCCTTGTCCGCGACGCCGGTGTGCCCGGTGATCACCGAATGGGTGTTTTTGCCGCCGACCGGCAGCGAGGTGCCGTGCAGGTGGCCGAGCCCGTTGTCCAAAGCGTACGAGTCGGCTCCATGGCGGACGGGCAGATCCACGCCGATCGACGGGATCTCGACCGACGCCATGATCCCGTCGCCGAAGTCCAGCAGGTTCTGGTATTCCTTGTCCGATTTGAATCCGAAGTCGCCGTCGATGGTGCCGTCGTCCTCCAACCGTTCGCCGATGACCTGCGCGTGGTCCGTGAGTTTCCTGTTGTACGCGCGTGCCTTGGCGACCATGCGCGCGTATTTTTCAGCGGAACGGTCCTCCTTGGCGGCCAATGCCGCGCTTTGCGCGGCCCTGCGGGACGCGCCGGACTGTTCCACGCCTATCCACGCGAACACGCCGACCCCGAGGAGAAGGCAGACGGCCGTGAACGCGGCCAGCATACGGAACACGCGCGCCATATGCCGTTTCCGCAGCAGTCGGGACCGTCGTTCGCGACGCGTGTCATACACGTGGTCGCCCTCGACGATCCAATCCCAATCCATACGACTTACAGAAGCACTCATGTCAACACCACCGGAGGAACAACGGATATCGGCTGGGAAAAGGGAAAGGCACCCGGCCGGCCCCAGTCCAGGGAATCGTTCCGGATGCCTTCACTCATCTGGCGGGGTTCGTCCGTCACTGCTCACCACGCATGCGGCGTGTGAGCATGACCGTGGACCCGATGCCCACCACGAGCAAGCCCATGCCGGCCGCGACAAGCACCGGCAGGCCTACGCCACCGGTCTCGGTGATGACCGTGTGGTACGGAGCCCAGATCGCGTACAAGGTCACGTCCTTGTCCTGCAGCGGGACTTGGCCGCCATCCTTATACGTCGTGCCTTTGCCGTCCTTCTGGGTGTTCCAATACTTGAAATAGTATCCGTCGCGTTTGAACGACTTCGACGTGTCGCCCGGAACGGTCACGTCCGAATACTGCCATCCGGTCGTGTTCGCATGCGAACCGGTGCCGCCGTTCGCGTTGTAGATCACGTTGGCCTGCAACCGCTGCCAGTGCGCGTACACGGTCACGCTGCCCGTCAACGGCCTGGTCCAGTCGTACAGGCCCGCGTTATCCTGCGGTCCCGTGTACCAGCCGAGGAATTTGTAGCCGCGGAGCTTCGACACGTCGCCCGCCTGCCAGCCGGAACCATCCGCCGCGGCCGTGTTGTACGGCACGCTCACGGACGCCGGGGTGGACGGCATCTCGCCGCTCCACGTACTCGGCTTGTTCGTGTCGTAGGTGAGGACCGGGTTGCCGACCCACACCGCGAACACGGTCATGCCGCCCTCGACCATCGTGACCTCGGCCTGCGCCTGGGTCGCGTTCCGGTCCTGGTTCCAACCCAGCTGGGTGTGGCCCGGACGAGACAGCATGCTGGAATCCCAGCAGTCGTCGTCCTTCGCCATGGTCGCCAACGTGATCCGCTGGCCGGCCGGATAGTAGACCTGGCAGCCGGACACCACATCCGTGCTCTGGTCGACGGTCCTCACGGTCACGCTACCATCCTCGTGGGTGGTGGTGCGCTGCACGAGGTCGGACACCTTGCCATCCGTCTTGGACGAGACCGTCCGGGTCGTGCCCGGCGTCGTGTCCGACGGAACGGATCCGGCCGCGTCGGCCGCGTTCTTGTCGTAGGTGAGGACCGCAGTGCGGGTGACCGGCGCGCCGAACGTCATGCGCGAGCCGTCGGTGCGGCCGGCGGGATTGCCCAGATCGTAGGAGAACGTGAACGTGCTTCCCGTCCATGTGGCCGCGAGGCGGTGACGGGACTGCTGCGGCGCGTTCAGATGAGCTTCGTCGCCCGCATCATGTCCGATGCCCGCGAAACCGTTCGTACCGTACGTGCCGAGTTCCGCGTCGGAACGCTTGTACGCGCCGTTGAAACCGGAAAGCAGCTGCACGCCCTCGAACTTCAGGTCGGATTGCGCGTCCCAACCGTCGAGGTCGTTGAACCCGGTCACGCCCTTGAACGTGTCGGGCACCTTCTCGCCGGTGTCCGCGTACGTGAACTCGACCGTCCACGAGCATCCCACTCGTTTCGACGTGTCGACCCCGCCCATGGCCGCCTTGACCTTGGCAGGCAGGCTGGAATAGCCGGAACCGTAGGCCGTGTTGATCCAGAATCTTCCGTCGCCGACGATGTTCCCGTGCCCGTCGAACCTGTACAGTTCGCTGACGCTGCCGCCGTTCCAGTCCTTCAACCGCATGGTCATGCTGATCTGGTGGGTCTTGCCGGACGGGTCGGTCCAGTCGCCCACGGACGGGATGGTTAATGAGGCGCCGAGCTTCAACGGCCACATGCCTTGGGACGAGGGGTCAGTGGACTTGTACCACGCGCCGTCCTCGAACTCGACCTGCGAGAGCCTTGTGTCGGTGGTGTTCAATATGAACTGACGGTAATCCGCGGGCACGTCGTTCATCTCAAGATCATGCACCGTGAGGCCATCGGAGGTCTTGTCCGTCACCGTCCTCACCGTTCCGGTGGTCTTGGACTTGGCGGGCTGGGTGGTGTTCTCCCTGCCGCGCTGGTTCGACGGAACCTCGCCGGTGGCATCCGAAGCGTTCTTGTCGTAGTCCAGGCGGTATGCCTTGTCGAACACGATGTCGTCGAGCACGTTGCCGTAGTCGAGCTGCTTGGAGTCGATGCTCTTGAACGTGAAGCGGGTCGTGGTCTGCCCGTCGGGGATCAGGTAGGTGCCCTCGTAGGTCTCCCACTGGTTGACGTGGTGGCGGTTGTTGCCGTTCGTGACCTTGGTGGCGATGGTCGTGGACTTCTCGTTGAGTTTATCGCCGTGCCCGTTGACGCTGGTGCGGGTCATCTCGACGGGCTGCTCGTGGCCGGGCGTGCCGATCATGACCTGCATCTTGTCGAGGTACGTGCTGTTGAGGCTGGCGTGCTTCAACCGCACCTTGTACAGGGTGCCGGGCACGGTCCTGATGTCCTGGTAGATGGCTGTGCCGGCCTCGTAGGCGCAGAGCTCCGCGTACACGTTGTCGGCGGTGGAGTCGTCGTACTGGAGTTCGACCGCGTTGGCCTTCTGCTGGACGTTGCTTCCGGCCTTCTGGGTGCTGGTCCAGCCGAACTTGGACTTGTCCCACCCGTTGATGGCGGTCCACTTCCAGCTGGAGCCATTGGGAAGGCTGGTGGCGTGCAGGGTCTTGCCCGCGTTCGGGTCGATGCTGGTCCAGCCGCCGAAGCTGTCCTTCCACTGGTCGTGGTAGTTCACGCTGAAATCGCCGTTCACCAGATGGTCCGGCAGGCCGCTCGTGTCGTCGACCGCGGGCTTCACGACGCCTTTCGCGTCCCCGGTCGCGCCGGTCGTGTCCACCGCACCGGCGGTGCCGGCCAACCCCGCGCCCAACGTGGACGCGGCGACCAAACCGGCGATGAGTTTTGTGAAGAATCCCATTCTTTTTCATTCCTTCATATTGTTTTTAGAAAAGTCCTCTGATAAAGGGAACGGCAGGAGGCCGGAAAGGCGAAGCCTCCACAGCCTCCTGCCATGAATCGTCCGGGAAAAGAGGTCAGGCCGCGATCGGACCGTCGCCAATGTTCTCGTGGCGGACTCGGTAGGCGGCGAAGCCGGACGCGGTGGCCACGAGGATGATCGCGAACGCGCCGACCAGCATGACGCCCATGGTGGTCGCGCCGGTCTGCGGCAGCTGGGTGATGTTGTCGATGTTCTTCACCACGGCGGTCGGGGTGGTGGTCTTGCCGTCCGCGTTGGTGACCTTGCCGGTGAGTCCCGGCTGGTTCTTGCCGGTGATGGTCACGTGCCCGTCATCGGTGATGTGGATGCCGAAACTCGGCTTGACGAAGCTGAAGTAGCCGGTCGGCACCTGGGTCTCCTTCACGGTGTAGTCGCCGGCGCCCAGGCGGGTGAAGTTGATCACGCCGGACGCGTTCGTGGAGAATTCGGTGGCTTTGGACTCATCCGTGGTGAACGTCCACTGGTTCGAGCTCGTGTTCCACACGTACCACTGGTTCAGGCTGTCGTTGTGGAGCTTGAACTTGGCTCCCTGGATGACCTTGTTGCCGTCGGCCGCGCTGATCTTCTTCAGATTCACGTCGTAGGTCGGGACCGGGGTCTCATCGGTGCCCGGCCCCGGGGTCGGCACGTCCGGCGGGACCACGTTGGGCAGCCAGTTCGAGGTGATCAGGATCTGGTTGAGGCCCTGGTTGGCCTTGGACGCGTTGACGACCTTGCCCTGGTAGGTCACGGTCACCTGCTTGCCCTGGTAGGTGTCCACGAAGCTCTGCAGGCTGGTGACCTTGAAGCCGGTGCCGTCGGAATTGCCGACCTTGTCCTTGCCGATGGTGCCGAACTGGTTGGTCACGTCCGTGCCGGACGACGTGGCCGCGTGGAAGGAGCCGTCCACGTAGACGATGCCGGTCATGTGGTCCTCGAGGGTGATGGTGTCCACGGCCAGCTTGTTCGGCACGGTGAACGTGGCCTTGAAGTCACGGGTCTCGCCGTTGGTCGCGGCCGCGGAATCCTTCCACGTGCCGTCCACGCTCTTGATCTTCTTGTCGATCTTGGTGACGTTGGTCTTGATCTGGGTGGAACCGAGGGTCTGGCCGTTGCTCATCCTGACGCTGCCGCCGATCGTGGTGGACACGAGGATCGGGATTCCCTGGGCGTCGACGACGAGATAATAGCCCTCCGGCAGGGTCAGGTTCAGACTGCCCGTGGCGGAGGTCTGGTTGGTCTTCACGGCCGCCACCTTGCTGGACGCGGCGGTGGACTGCAGGGTGCCGGCGACCTTGCGCAGCGTGTCCGAATCGGTCTTCAACCGCAGGAGCTGTTCGGCGGCGTTACGGCCTTCGGACGTGTTGTAGGTCACGCCGTTCTTGTTCAACGCGGCCTTGACCCACGCGTCGGTCGTGGCGTCCGGGGATGAGGCGCTCACGCTCTTCACGTTCGCGCCGTCCTTGACGACGTCGTTGTATCCAGCGACCTTGTACACGGTGAAGCTGTGTCCGGCGAGGGTGCTGCCGTCGCCCGCGTTCAGGGTGAGCGTGCCGTCGGCCGCGAACGCGGCTCCCGGAACGCACAACGCGGCCAACGCGGCGGCGGTCGCGCACGCGGCTGAGATCTTCTTCATATCCATACTGGATGTCTCCTTTGATAGGGATTCTTCTGTTTTCTGCACGGACGGCTCACGCTGCCGTGGAAGTCCGATATCGTCGGCGTCCGCTTTCGGATCGCCGGCCGGTTGCCGGATCTCTCAACCATTCCCACGTGCACATGGCCGTATGAGCGCAGATATTCGAACGGGTGGCACCCCAATAAGATGGATGGGGGCGTGGGCCGTTCTTTCGGACGAGCCACGCCGGCCTTGTACGGCATCCACGGTCCGGGAAAGGAAAAGGGCGGGATGTTGGAGGATTCTCCAACATCCCGCCCGTGGCGTCACTCATGCCGTATGGCGGATCCGAACGGTCATCGGATCATTTGGCGGCATGCACGCCGTGCTTGACGGTCGAGGTCCTGCGACGTGCGCCCAAGAGGGTCACGCCGACACCGCCGAAGGCGATGAGGGACAGCAGGACGCCGCCGATGGCCATGCCGGTCTTGGCGAGATCCTCGCGGTAGCCGCTCCAGTCGTCGGTGTTCGAGTCCACGGTGGTGTCCTCGCATAGGGTCCTGTCGCCGACCTTGACCTGCTTGAGGCCTGTCGTGTCGGACGCGTCGCCGTCGACCTTCGTGTCGGCGTCGGACTTCTCGTCGCCGGTCTGGTTGCCGTCGGTGGGCTGCTGGCCGCCGAACTGGTCGGTGACGGGGCATTCGACGAGCGGCGTGCCGGTGACCTTCACACGGTCGGTGTGCTTGCCGCCCTGCTCGACGCCCTTCAACGTGCCGGTGATGATGGTGGACTCGCCGGGCTTGAGCACGAGGGTGTCCCAATCGTCCGGATACTTCAGGTCCGTGACGTCGCCTTCGCCGGCGATGGTCCTGTCGACCATCTTGAGGTCCTTGGCGAGATACCAGGCGCCCTCACCGGTCGAGGAGTCCGTCCTGGACGTGTTGGTGATCTTGAACGCGATCTGCTGGCTGTCTCCGGCCATCTTCAACGCGTCCTTCACGTCATCGCGGTCGCCGGCCTGTTCGCCGGAGGCCACGTCGTACTTCTCGATGTGGATCGACGGGGTCATGTCCGGGGTGCGGGTCCACACGATGTTGGACTGGAACTCCTTGTCGTTGAAGATCTCGGTGAACTGGTTCTCGACGCGTTCGGACACCTTCAGGCGCTTGCACTGGATGTACGCGCGCCAGCCGTTCTCATGCGCGTTGTCCGCGGACACGAGGGCACGGTACGCTTCGGTCGCCTCGACGGTGACCTGGCCGTTGGCGTCGGCCGTGGCGGTGAACAGTTCGCCGCCGAGCTTCGAGCCGTCGAAGCCGTTGCCGGCGAGCTTGTCGCCCTTGACGGCGAGCACCTTGCCGTCCCTGTACAGGTCGCGGGTCGCGTACACGGCCCACTGGCCCGCGTACTGGTCGAACTCGGTGTTCAGCGGATCCACGATCTTCCACTGGCTGACCTGCGGGTAGGCGCGGTCGGCCGGGATGACGGAGCTGTCGAGCTGGTAGAGGAAGGTGCGGTCCTTGTACACGCTTCTGCCGTCGATGCTTTCGCCGCCGACCTTGACGGTCACGTCCTTGGCCGGGTTGACGGGCTTGAGCGGGTTGGACACCTCGTTGGTCTCCACGGTCGTGTCGTTGGTGACCTGGATGGCCTTGTTCCTGACCGTGTACCCGTCCTTGACCTTGACGACCTTGTACGGCATGACGACCTGGTAGGTCTGGCCGAGGAGGTTCTGGTCGATGGCCGGATCGTTGAGCGGATCATGCTTGCCGTTGGTCGAATACTTGGCGAGGTCCTTCGGCTGGGGGTCGCCCTTGACGGTGACGCCCTTCTTCGGGATCCACGTGTCCACGGTCTTCGCGTACACGTATGCGACGCCGTCCTTGATCTGGATGTTGAACTTTCCGGTCACGTCCTTGCCGGACTGGTCGAGCACCTCGATCTTGGATTCGTCGATGGCGACGTACTCGTCATCGAAATCGTCGGTGATGCCGGCCTTCCACACGCGGTACGCGTTGTTGGTCTGCTTCAGGTCGAGGGTGACCAGATAGTTGCCGGTATCGCCCAGCAGCATGGTCTTCCCGTCGATGCTGACGGTCGGATCGCCCTGCTCCTTGGACTGGTTGTCCTTCTTGGAGGGGTTGTGGACCGGCGGCAGGTTGTCGACGATGTTCGACGGGGTGATCATGTTGTTCAGCGTGAGCGCCCACTGGTTGGCCACTTTGCGGTCGACGGGAGCGTTCTTCGCGACGGTGCCTTCGAAACGGACCTGCACCTGCGGGTTCGTGCCGGCCTTCCAATGTTCGGCCACGTACTTGTTCGAGTATGTGATGGTGAACTTGTGCGCCGCGGTGTCCCATGCGACCGTGTAGTCGCCTTCGACGCCCATCTGCGGGTCGCTGGTGGTCAGCTGTCCGCCGGTGGCGAGGTCGGTGACCTCCAGGGTCTGCTGGTCGGGTTCGAGGTACCGGTCGTACACGTCGGTGTCCTGGATGGACACGATCCGGTATCCGAGGTCGGCGGGCAGTTTCGGCTGCGTGGTGAGACGGTATTCGACCTTCTGGCCCGGATACACGACTTTGTCGTCGGCGTCGTTGTTCGCGCCGCCCTGGCTGCCTTCGGCGATGACCTTCTTCCTGACCGGTGGGATGTAGCCGCAGATGTGCGGTTCGTTGGTCGGCTGGGACTCGTTGTTGACCTTCTCGGAACCCGAGTTGGTCAGCTTGGAGCCGTCGGGGTTCTCGCAGAACGTGAGCTCGTCGCCCGCGGCCTTCCTGAAGTCCTTGCGGACCTGGGCCGCGCCCTTGCCGTTGGCGAAGTTCACCACGCCAGGCAGGAGCAGGCTGATCTGCTTCGGATTCTTCAGACCGGCCTGCGCGGCACGGTACTCCGGCTTCGCGGTCGCGGTGACCTTGGTGCCCTGGACGGTGATGTCGAACTGGTCGGTCACATCCCTGCCCTTGTTCGCGATGTCCGCGACGGAGGATGCCGCGTCGGTCGTGGCGTCGGCCTCGTACACGCGGATCTTCGACTTGTCGGACGTGAGATCCCAGATGTAGTCGGCCTTGGCGTAATCGTCGGTCAGCTTGATGTCGGTGACCTTGACGAGATCGGACGCGATGACGCCGTTGACCACGGACGCGACCTGGTCGCCGTCGAGGAACTTCTGGGTGTCCGCTCCGGTCTTGTTCGTCTCGTCCGGATCGACCACGGCCTGCCAGGTGCCGTCATCGCCGAGCTTGATCCAGCTCTTGTCCGGGTTCGGGCTCCACTCCCTGACGGGCGGCTCGTTGCCGGGCACGGTCTGCTGGTTCCATTTCTCCCAATCGCCGTTGGTGAGCTGGACCTTCTGGCCGGCCTTGAGCACGCCCTTGGTGAACGCGCCCTTGATGGTCATGCGCACCTTGCGGTCCGCCGCCTGGTTGTAGGTCGTGTCGAGCAGCGGCTGTTTCGCGGTGATCCACACCCTGCCATCCTGCTTGTGCACGTCGAACAGGCTGTTCGCGTCCTTGCCGTCGATGGTGACGGTCACGGTCGCGGAGTCCAGGTCGATGTTCCTGGCGCTCTTGGAGAAATCATCGCCCAATTCGTAGGAGCTCATCTTCCTGGCGAGGTTCTTCGGCAGCAGGCCGTTGACGGTCACGCCGAAATCGTCCTGCTGGACGAACGTGTGCGTGTCCGCGTTGACCTTGTTGCTCCACGCCGTGTCCTCGGCCGTGGCGGCCTGGCCCTGGTCGGCGCTCCACACCTTGTCGGGCTTCGGGTTGCGCACGTAGACCGGCGGCTCGTTGGTCGGCTGGGATTCGTTGTTCCACTTCTCGGAGGCCTTGTTGGTCAGCTTCCTCTGGTCGGCCGCGGCCTGCGCGTTCGGCGTCTGCTTCACGTATCCGCCGATGTACAGTTTGACCTTGCGGTCCTTGGTGCCGAACGCGGTCTTCGTGAGGAACGACTGCTTCGCGGTCGCGGTGGTCGTGTGCTTCGTGGTGTCGACCGTGATGTCGAACTGGTCGGTCACGTCCGCACCATCCACATACACCTTGACCTGGTCCTTGTGGTTCCAGTCGATCCACTGGGCCGAAGCGGTCCAATCATCGGTGATCGCGTAGGAGGTGAACGGGTTGAGCAGGTGCGCGGGGATACGGCCGTTGACCACGGCGCCGATTGCGTCGCCGGTCACGAACGTGCGGTTGTCGCTGCCCTTGTCGTTCGTATGCTGCGGATCCTCGGCCGTCAGGGCGCCGTTGGAGTCCAACACCCACACCTTGTCGGGCTTCGGAGTGACCTTGCCGACCTGTTCGCTGTTGCCGGTCTGGCAGTGGCTCTTATCCGCATTGCCGTATTCGTCGCCGGTCCAGCAGGCCTGGCTGTCGTCCGGGATGGTGTAGTCCGTGCCGGTCGGGGTCGCGGACTGGGGCACGTTCAACGTGTATTGTCCGGAGACCGGGTTCGGCACGTGCGCCTTGACGACGCGTTTGCCCGCATGGGAATCGTCCACCGTGATGTCGGCCTTGACGGTGTTGCCGTCCTGGTCGGTCACGGTGATCTTCGAATAGTCGTCCTTGTCGGCGCCGCCGATCAGGACCTTCTGGCCGGTCACGTCGATCGTGTCGTACAGCCAGAAATGCTCGGACGCGTTCGACTGGGCGGTGATGTGCGCCGTATACAGGCTGCCGGACGCGATCTGCTGGGCCTCGGCGGTGACCTGCTGGCCCGCCATGTTGGTGAGCTTCTTCGACGGCGGGGTCGGAACGGGCTTCCAGGATTCCTTCGCGTCCTGCGCGCCCATATGGATGGCCGCGGCCTTCATATGGCCCTGCTTGCCGACGGTCACATCATAGTAGTAGGAGCCGGCCGGCCAGACCTTCCAAGACTTGTCCACGTCCCTATAGCCGAACGAGACGCTTTTGGTCGTGTTGTTGTTCTGGGTGAACTGCTTGGACGCGGTACGGGTCGTGCCGTCCAGACCGGTCCAATGCAGCGTGACGGTGCCCGTCACGTCCTCGGAGATCGTGCTGCCGCCACGGCTGGTGGTGATCGCGTCGGAAACGTCATCGGTCGAACCGGCCTGGGTGAACAGGCCACCCGCCTGCGTGCTGACGGTCAGATCGTAGTCGACCGGCGGTTCGTCCTGGTCGAGGACGATGGCGACGACCGCGCGCGGGGCTTTGTTCATCTCACGGGTGGCGAGACTGTTGATGGAAGTCTGTCCATCGCTGAAAGCATCGGAAGTCTTGTAATTGGCTCCCTGATACGAATAGGTGCCGTTCGGGATGCCGGAGGCGTTGTAGGCCGCCTTCCACTGGTCCGCGCTGAAGGTGCCGTTGGCGCCCGTGTACCAGTCGCCGTTCGCGCCGGGCGTGTGCACGAAGCCCACGGACACGAGGCGGCAGGTCGGATTCTGGTTGCCCGAAGCCTTCGAACGGGCCACGCATTCGGCGTTCGCGCCGTTCACGGCCTCGTCGATGGCGCTGTTGGACTCGCTGCCGTCCATCGACTTCACGCCGACGGATCCCATGGCGGATTTCACATTCTCGCGGGTCGGGGAGCCGAAGGAGTCCTTGTACACCCATGTGATCTTGCCGGTGCCGCCGGCGGAGCCGTCGCCCGCGCCCGTGCCGTCACCGGAGCCGCCGCCACCGTCGGCGGCGAACGCGCCGACGACCGGGGACGCCAGCGTGGCCGCGGCGACCAGGCCGGCTATCGTGGCCTTGCCCCATTTCTTGTTCTTGTTGGAACCCAATGTTCCGTCTCCTTTCAGAGATTCTGCTTGCAGAACGTCCCGCCGTGCGGGCGGGACGGGACGGCGGGAACGCACGTTCCCTGCGCGGTTCCCCTCACGGGGACCGGCCCATCCAATCCGTTCCACGCGCGCACGCCTCGATAAGGGGCAATATTGGTTCGGGGGGTTACGTGGCATGGGAGGTACGGGAAAGAGAAAGGCCCCGCCCAACAGGGCGGGGCCTTTGGAAGGCTGGATGAGGCGAATCAGCCCAAAGGGCAGAAATGCTGTCCATCGCAATTCGGATTGATGGTCACTTTGTCTTCCCAGTCGTAGTGGATGCTTGGCGCGGGGGAGTTCCCGCTCGGGGAGCCGCCACCCTGGCCTTGCGATCCGCCTGAATACGATCCGCCGGAATAGGACCGTCCACCGGCGGAACCGGACCAGCCGCCGGACGAATACGAACCGTACGAGTACGAGCGTTGCGCCTGCTGTTGGGCCTGCTGTGCGGCGGCCGCCTGGGCTGCGGCCTCCTGTTCGGCCTGCGCCTTCGCTGCGGCCTCGGCGTCGGCCTGGTCCTTCGCCGTCTTCGAATCGTTCACGGCCTTGACGGCCTTGGCGATTGCGTCGGCGTCGCGCTTGGCGATGGCCTGCTTCAACGCGTCACGGGTCTTATCGTCCTGGACCTTGCCTTCCGTCGCCCTGTACAGTCCGTCCGCATCGTCCACCGTCTTGTCGAGCTTCGACGATTCGACCGCCCTGACCGCGGCCTGCAGCGTCTTCGCATCCGCCTTCACGCTCCTGGCCGTCTTGTCCGCCTTGGCGGTGGCCTCGTCCAGACCGGTCTTGTCGGACGCGTCGCACTTGACCATGGCGGGAGTCTCCGCCCCAACGGCCCGTTTGAGCGCGTCAAGGGTCTTCACGTCCTTCACGCCTGTCGCATCCGTCTTCAACGCGGCCGTCGTAGCATCCGCGCCGAGCAGCGCCTTATACGACTTCACCGTCTTACCCAGGTCCGTGACGGCCGACTGGCACGCCTGGCGCGCCACCGACACCCGATGGTTCTCGTACGCCCTGTATCCGCACACGCCACCCGCGACCAGCGCGACGGCCGCGACGGCGGCCACGCCGATGACGACCGGCCTGCGGTTCTTCCTTCCGGCCGAAACGGTCCCGTCCACGGGCGTGGACTGCGGGATGGTGTCCGGCGTCATGCTGTCTTTCTCGTCCATGACGACTCCTTCTCGACTACGTATGTGATTCATATTACCCACATAACCCCTTGTTGATATCGCACAGGGAAGAGGCTACAGGCTCCTGCCATGCGAGCGAACGAGCAGATACGTCCAGATGGCGAGATTCAGGATTTGGACCAGCAGGAGGATCACTTCCACGCCGGATGCCATGCCGGTCCATCCGTCCCGTGCATGCATGAGCCCGTGACCCAGTCCGTACGAGTAGGCGAACACGCCTATCCAGCCGGCCAGACGACAGTACAGGTCGGTACGACGTCGCGCTTCCGACCATTCACGGTCGGACCGTTTCGGAATCAGATATGGTCCGGTCAACCGCACGCATGCGATGAGGTTCAGAACGCATACGATGCTTTTCAACAGGTCCGCCCAGCTCATTGCCCGTCATCCTCTCCCAGTCCGGAACCTTCAGGCGACTTTTCAGGATACGCTTTCGATGGTCCGGTTGTCCGTTCCACGTTCCTTGACCATTGATATCGAGACGGACGCGTCACATTCCCGGACCGTCGAAACACGTCGGAACAGAAGATGAGGGTAAGACGGAGGGATCGGGATCAGGAAGAGGCTCGGGGACGGATGCTTCCGGACTGGACGGGACACCCACAGTTGGATGCAGGTCGCGCCATGCCTCCATGAACGCGTGCTCGTACCGATAGTCGCAGACCCTGCGATGGTATTCGTGGAAACCATCAGGCACGACGGTGAGACCATGCGACATGGACGGTATGGAGCCAAGCAGATCATGGAAGGAACGTGGATCGTATCTTTCCATGAAGCGATCCAACGCCTTGGTGCATTCCTCGTCCTGTCCTGATGCGAGGTATTTCAATGGGGCGATGGGTTTTCCCCTATCCGTCACGTAGCAGGAGCGGACGTCCAACGCGTCTTGGCGAATGAGATCCGGGTTGGCGAGACGGCGTTCGATTCCCGAGTCGGTTCTTTTGTTGTTGAACGAGTTGCCATTGTCGTAGACCGGCGCGAGGGAGAACTCCCCGCGTGGATTCCTGAGCACGCCCCAATTCGTGTTGTTCCGGTCTATGTTGCGGATGAACGCGTCCACCACGAACATGTCCCAGAACCGGTCGGACACTCCATCGATCGAGCGAAGAACCGGGATGCGGTGAATCGCCGACCGTACGTCGGCGAGCACCACTCCGGAACCGGTGGACGCGTCCTCAGTGAATCCTGGCTCGTCATCGGAAAGCGAGTTCTTCAGATCATGGAAATTGACAAGTCTGGAATCCGGGAAGGTGAAGTCCCTGCAGGCGCAGACGATACGCCCATCACGGATTCCCAGCACCGTTTCATGAACCGGTATGCCAAGAGCGGCATACACGTGGGATCCCAGCCATTCGGACACCGGCGCGGTCGTATACGAAGGAACGCTGCCCTGAAGGTTCCTGGTCGTTCCGGGGAATTTCACCAACCAGTCGCCGGCCCTCCAGACGAGTCCGATCTTCCGTCCGGCGTTCCCGCCGTAGAACTGTCCGGAAGTCTCGCATGATTCAAAATCTTGGATGTCGATCATGATGCCCATTCTAATGGAGCCGCCCCATGACCGGCATATCCGCCCGCATTGGCCAGCCACGTCCCTTGTCTCATAGTCCGGCGTTTTCTCGTACCTGATTCATCAGGTCCTCCAACGTGTCCGCCAAGGCCGACACGCGTCGATGGTCCGCATCGTCGGCCCCGTCGAACGGTTCCGCCTGTTCGACCGTGTCCGCGAGCCTGGACCGCAGGTACGGGACGGACAGTTCCATGCCGGCCGTCCGGTCGAGCAGGTCCCTCGCGGCACGCAGGTCGCTGGATAGTCGCGTCATGTCGTCACGCCGTGACTTCTCGGATCGGGTCTTGTCGTACTCCTTCCGGAACGCGGCCACCCGTTTGGACTGTTCCACGTATGCGGACGCCTGTTTCCTCGCCTTCGCCGTGTTCGATTCGAGTTGCCTGTTCCTCAGAGTCGCGTCGCATTGGATGGATGGCGCGCGTCGTATGGTCCGTAACGATTCGTATCGTCCGGCCCTTTTCCCGTCCAGAACGGACCCGTCGATGTTGAGGTCCACGGCCACGAGTCCTTCCAACCGTTCACGATTCCGGTTCATGGACGCCACCGCGTCCGAACATTCCGAGACGAGCTGGTCGTGGCGCACGCTCAACCGTGATTCCGTGATGACCATGCCGATGCCCGCGACCGCGATGACGAGCGTGCATGCGGTGAGGACGGCCACGCCCTTCCTTGACATGCGCGACGGGTTGGCGTGAGGCGTCTCACTGCCGTCATCCCAGCCGATATCGTCCGGGTCGTCGTCGCGTGGCGTGGAGAACGGATTCCAATCCGGGTCCACGCCATGCGACCGTATGCCGTCGTAACCGTCGTCGTCAATCATGGGAAACCTCCTGAAGAAAAATGAGAAGGCCGCCCGCCGGACCTCCCGTCGAGAAGATAGACAAAAAGAAACGGGACAGAAAACGGTCCGGCGGACGGCTCCCGTCGAATGTCGGATGGGAAGGGGTAGAACCCATCCGGACGGGATCGCTCACCAGCCTTGAAGCGTAGGCCGGACGGGAACGCCGGACGCTCCCTCAAGGGGAGGAGGGAGAAGCCCGGACGTTTCCGTCAACCATCCCACATGACGGCCGACCGATAACAGCCGATACGGGTTTCTAATCCAACACGTCGGCGGCCATGTCCAACAACGTTCGGTTCCTATGTGAATCATCCTTCGCCATGAGACTGTCCAGGAAACCGGTATCCAAGACCAGTTTCAGATCAGGTTCGAACCGGACGTCACCCAAGCATACGGACAGCCGATAGGTTTCCACGCAATGCTCGCCGCGCATGACAGGACTCTGATCGTGGATAAGGAAAGACAAATCGACGAAACCATGGCCCTCCGCTCTATCGACACGGACATAACCATCCATCCTGGTCGGAGTGAAACGAATGCTTTTGATCTGTAGCTTTTTCAGATAACAGTGCAATGGGCCATCTACCAGCAAGTACCGTCCCACCAGGTTCTGGGCGGGCGCGGCGTAGAAAAGCATGAACGACTGGTTGAAATAGGAGGCGCGATAATACCGCCATCCCTCATCGGCACGCCACATGGACAGCAGTTCCCGAGCGTATCCACGTCCCACATGCAGGCCCGTGGTCTTCTCCCAGATGTAAACATACCGGTCGAATTGGTCGCGCATCAGAGCGTACAGTTCCCGTCCGGCCTTATCCGTCGGAGTCCGGCGCGTGTTACCGGGATCCGAATGGTTCCTGGACAGCGGACAGAACATGTACGCGGTCTCGTCATAGTCCGCGACTCCAGGAACCGACGCCGAGTAATGCCGGCCGTACGGATTGGCCGACCGGCTTCCGTCAGTCCTTTTGAACAGGTTGCAGATCAGGATCGGATTGCCGCACGCCGGACATACCGCGAAATACGAGGGATGTCCGCCCCGCATCTGCACGAACGGTGCTTTCCGGTTCGTTTCCCGCCGATAATTTTCTTCCGTCAACGGCACAACGCGTCCTCTTCGACCTGTTCTGAAAACATCCATGGCGAACCTCCACTAACCGGAACCGATATCGGTTCCAATCGTAGGACGATTCGCCTATCATCGGTCAGGACCAAACTCACTGGTACCTCCTGCTGACTTTTATCCACCATTCCGTCGAGAGGGGTGGCACCGCGCCCTCATGTTCGGCGAACGCGAGCATGGAAAGCACCGTGGTCAGTCCCATGCCGAACTCACGGCCACCCTGCCGCAGAAGGAACACGTAATCCTCCGTGCAGTCGTCGCAATCCATATGGTCGATGATCGCCTTGCGCGCCAGACGCGCACGCTCCACCTTGTCGATATCCTCCGCCACGCTTCAGCTCCTTACTATCATTCACTATGCTTTCTCACATGCGTCACTGAAGAGCCGCCGCGATAAGGATACGGGTCCCGAAACAAGCCCATCCATTAGGACCTGCAATGATTAATGCCATGCCGGCGCATGGAACGACAAGCTGATAGAAGTGCTCGCCCGGCCGCAGGGACGTGACATGCTCGTGTTCCACATCGAGCATCTGGCCGACATACCTGCTGGATGAAATGGAGACAACGGAAATGACCGATATCTATGAACGACTGGCGGACGAGAACGAGCCCGCTCCCGCGACAGCTCCGGCCGCGCAGCTCACGGGCGATCAGGCCTCCAATCTGATGGCCTCGCTCACGGTCGAGGACTCCGACGCCACCACGATCCTCGCCGCCCTGGCTGGACCCATTCAGGCCGCCCACGCGCACCACGAAGAACACCGTCTACAAGCCATGTGACGGAACCGTTCACTTTCCATTCCCGTTTCACTTTTCAGGTCATCAGATGAACACGCCTGGCATTCCCGCGCATCCATCAATCTCGACCAGCGGAGACAAGGCCCGTTTGATTCCGTTCACTTTCAATGTGAGGTCCGGTTGTCCCATGGCCGGCCATTCCGCCATCAGACTGCCGTGAGGCCGTTCCGGTGTGAGCATGACTTTAAGTTGCGTGTCGAATATGAGACTCCTGTGGATGATCCGGATCGGATCATCAGCATATGGGAGGTCCACCGTCACGGTCCATGTCAATCCAGTGATTCCATTGAGCCGGTCGAGAGGGGCCACCAAAGGAAGACCGCAACGGGAGACCTTGCGGCCGGCCGTGCGCACCGGACAGTGGATATACCGGTTCGTGTACGGTCGACCGACCTTCCACGTCCCCACGGGAAACGCGTCTTCGCCGGAACGCACCGACAGATCCATGCCGACCCGCGCCCCAGGCTCGAAACAGGGATACATGAGATTCAATACCAGTATCCCGCCACCAGCCCCGACCGGCTGCAGACGCTCGACCTCATCCAGAACGCGGGCGTAATAGGAATGCTCAGTGTCCATGGCGTTCCTCCTCGCATCCGTCCGGCCCATACAGCCAGACACGATGATTCCGCACGCGGAGTACGCCGTTGTTCCTACGCCGTCCGGTGTCGTAGCGGCAGGAGTACAGTCCGTCGAACGGCGGGACCCCTCCGGCCGCGGCGCCGAACCAGTCGACCTCCAGATTCGATACGCCGTAATGGCTCTCCACCATGGACGTCAACGAGGCCGACGCGGTCTTGGGCTTATCCATCATCCAACCGAGCCTTCGCAGCAGGGCGGGCAGTGAATCGTGCAGGACGACGACGATGAACATGACCAGAAGCAGCCAGAAGCATCCATTGGCTGGATTCAATAACGACGGCTGCGGGTCCGTGGAGAAGTCGAATAGCGCCAGCGGGTTCGGCAGCATGCCCATGACGACCAGCGAGAACCATACGACGGGGAGAAGGATCGGGATGACCTTCGTCAGCAGGCATACAAGCCCGCGCCCCATCACGGTTTTGAAGAACCATGGGCGCCGGTCCGGGATCGATTTCGGCGCGCGGGCCTTCCTTCTTTCGTCGAGGTCGAATCCGCCTGCATTGTCGACGGCCTGTTCCACAGCCTCGCTCTTCTCTACTGACCGCTGGGATGCCTCTGGACCGGAAGGCAGGGTATCGACCTCGGACTTCGCTTTCCGCGCTTTGGCTAGCCATGCCTCTATGAGGCTCGCCACAATGACGAAAAGCACAATAGTGCAAAGCGCCAGGATCATCATGGGTTTGGCATCCGAAATGGTTGATACGATCGAATCCTCAAGATTCATGTTTTTTACTTTCCTTCCCGACTGTGTCCTTTTTCGACGAATCCACATGACTGGTATCCGTTATCGCGGAACGCGGGTGACGGGGAAGCGTGGTAGATAAGCCGTCCAAGCCCGATTCAAGGTCATTCCTCGAATCGGAAGACGGGCCATGTCACTGCGCATGGAATGCCTGGCATCCACGTCCTGTCGGAGGTGGGGGTTCGGCGCCTTGAGGTTCCCAGAGCTCAGGTAGAGAAGCCCGAGAACGGCCGAGAGCGAGAACAATGCGACCGCGGGCATCAGGCCCCGGTCCTCCAATATTGCGAACAATCCGTCGATCGATGTCATCGACGGCCTCCCACCATTATGACGATTGCGCCCATGAGCCACAGTGCGAAGATGTAGACAAGCATCCGGCCGTCGCCATCGAGCCCCGCCCACATGGCCTCCAGTAGGTGTTCCAGGTCGGTGGCGCGTGCGAGCATCCACGATCTTGATTCGGGGATGCCGCAGAGAAGCCCCCATGCGATCATGAGCACACCGACCGCAATGGACGCCGGACGTTTCCCGGCCAGCTTTCCCACGATCAGGAAGATTCCCGCCATCACGAACAGCAGTCCCATGCAGAGAATGATGAAGTTCAACGTCTCCACGGTCATATCCTTCATTTCATTCGTCCTCCGCACATATCCGTCCCATCAGCAGGATCGAGAGCCTCAGCAGTTCCCTCTGCCTTCCCATGTCAGAACCTCCTCCTGATCGGCTTCTTCCAGATCTCCTTGTATTCCGCCTCGCCCAGGAGCCGGTAGCTGAAGTCGGACCGGTGTGAGCCGCCTGTTATCTCATAGACGCGCAGCCCGCCCTCCCCGTCGGCCTCCACCGCGCCGGGAACGATGTCGCCGTTGGCGTGCTCGAACCTGCATAGGTTCAGATCCCCGTTGTCCCAATAGCCGGGTGCCGAATAAACCCCCATTCCGGTGACGTTGCGGACTGCAATGTTCAGCATCGTCGCCTTGCGGGCGTCATTCGCCTGCTCGACGTAATAGCCCTTCCTCATGCGTCGGAAGACCAGACATATGATCATCAAGAACACCGCAAGCACATCCAGTAGTACCAGCGGTCGGAATGCCGGATTCGACAGCAGCTCATTCACCGATGTGTTCATTTTTCTTTTCTCCGTTCCCCGCAGCCCCCGGCCGCGGTCCTTCAGCTAGTTCACGGGCCGGCGGGCCGTTATCGCCGGGCGCGGGCCGGCGGCGGACGCGGCCAGCGGACGGTCCAGTCCCCGTCCGACGCCCTTCCGGGAATGGGACGCCGCGCCGGCGGGACGCGCCCTGGATGCGGGGTGCGCGCATCCGACGGGACGGGCGTCATGGACAGGAAGGCCAGCAGGTCTAGCGGACGCAGAAGCGCCCGCATCCATCGATCGTCCATGTCGACCGTCCCGATCAGATGCCGAGGGGAAGGATGGTCGTCAACGCGGCACGCTGCTGGCCCTTCATCGGGTTGAGTTTCATATGCCAGTTCTTGGCCTTGTTCTGCATGTCGCGGTCGAACACGTCGAGTTCCGGCAGACTGGACGCGAACAGGGTGACGTATCCCTGGTGGTCGGTGTCGGGCCAGTTGGCCTCCTGTTCCAGTTCACGCAGCCGCTGCTCCTTCTCCTCACGGCGTTCGTCGCGGCTTTTCTCACGCTGGTCCTGGAGTTTGGCGCGTTGGCGCATACTGCTCTTGCGGTTGCGCAGTTCCGCTTCGGACTGTTCCATCGTCAATGGACGCCAGATATGGCAGAACGCCATCATGCGCCGGTCGGTGACCAGGTCGCGTATCCATCCGGCCTGCACGTCGAAGTCGGGCCACTGGTAGATCCAGTAGGTGCGCGCCACGCACGAGTCCAACGTGATGTAGTCGTGTTCCTTGGCTTCCTCGCACCAGGTCACGGTCGGATCGTCCCTGTTGACCGGTGGACGGTCGTTCGCATGTTCCGGGTCCGCGATGGTGCGGATCAGATACCGCAGGTCGTCCACTGAACACCAGTGGATGGTGTTCCGGCGGGCGCCGCAGTCCAGCAGGGACGGGGCGACGGTCATGCGGATCAGGTCGCCCATGGCGATGCCGACCGCGGCCCGTTCCGTCCGGTCCTTCCTCACGACGTGCGGCAGACGGTCCGCGTTCACGCTCACGCTCACGTAGTTCGAGTTCTGCAATGGGGTGAGGATGTCCGGAAGATGCCACAGGTTCGCCAGATCCTCGCGCGCCCACTGCGGGGTCTTGTCCGATTTCAGGTATTCGGGTTCCGGGGGAGTGTGGCCGGGAAGCACGAAGCTTGTCTCCTTCAATTCGACGAAACCGTCCGTTTCGGACAGTTCCTTGAGCATCGTGTTCAACGCCATCGCACGGCCGGCCTTCTGCCGGTCGGAGGAAAGAACCCATTCCTCCACGTTCGCGGTCAATACGGCAGTGGCCTGCCGTTTGTCCGGATCCCACAGGTAGCAGGCTCCCTGGAACGGGGTGCCCACGACCTCCACGCCGTCGCCTTCGATGGTCTGGGCACGGTCCTCGACGTGCCCGTACAATCCCAGTACGCCCAACGGGCGGCCGGACGCGAGCGGCGAGTACGCCCAACGGTTCGTGCCGTCCTTCAGCCGGCCACGCCAATGCGTCCAGATCCATGTCCATGACACGAGGCTCAATCCCTGGATTCGTGGGATGCCGTAGGCGAGGACGAGCGCGCCCAATATCATGATCGGCACGTTCAGGCCCATGGCCGCTCCGGCCACGAGGATGGCGAGGCCGATGACGCAGACGATCAGCTGGGCCTTGTCGAGGCCGAGGACCACGCGTGTGGCGGACAGTCGGCTGAACGACGCGGCGGGGACCCTGCTCCGGCCGGTATTGGATTCGTTATCGGACATGGAAACCTCCATCGGATTATCGGTTGTCGGAAAAACAATGGAGGGAACCCGCCTGGGGTCGGGCCCAGGATGGCGGGTTCCCTCCGGTATTACGGCCACACGGCCGCGTGTCGATAACGGATGGCGTCAGCCGACGGTCGGGCCGGACGGGGAGCCGTTGACGCCCTGGTACGGGTTCGAACCGCCGGACGAGCCGCCCATGCCGCCGTTTCCGCCACGGCCACCGGAGCCTCCCTGGCCACCGGTGCCACCGGTACCGCCTTGGCCTCCTTGTCCGCCGTCCGAGCCCTGGCCGCCCTGGCCTCCTTCGGCGTACGCGCTACCGCCCTGGCCACCGGCCGGTCCAGGAGCGCCTGGAACGCCGGGTGCTCCCGGCGCGCTTGGCGTGTTGGGAACGGAAACGTCCGGCGTGGGTTGCGGTGCGGGAGGGACGGAGGATAGGCCGGAACCGGTCTCGTTCCCATCCGTTTTCGCCGCGGCGTCCATGACCTGGCTCGAACCGGAACGGTCCATTCCATCCGTCGCCGATGGTGGAAGCGGAGGCGCGTCGTTTGGACGGGAAGCGGCGTCCATGACCTGGCTCGAACCGGAATGGTCCGCGCCGTCCGGCTGGACGTCCGGCGTGGACTGGGTTTTCCGCGCGTCATCGCCAACACCGCCGTTCGACGTGTAGTCGCCGTCCGCGCCGCCGGCCTGCCCGTCCTTGGGCAGCAGGTCCTTGATGCCGGAGACGAGGCCCGGAAGGGAACGGCCCAATTCGCCCGGATTGCCTTGGGATGCGGAAAGCACGGACGCGGCTCCCGAGTTCAACGCCTTGCCGAGACCGCTCGTGTTGCCCGTGGTCGCGGCCTGCACGACACCGGCCGTGACCTGGGCCGCGGCCTTGATGGCGCTTGGACCGATCTTGCCGCCACGCTCCTGCATGTCGGCGGTAACGTTCTCGCCGATGAAGCTCACGGCAGACATGATGAGCTTCGGATTGAAGCACGCCATGATGATCGTGGCGATGCCCATCAACGCGGGGAAGAACGATTCCGCGTAGTTCGGATTGTTCTTCGACACGAAGCAGATGCCGGAACCCACCATGATGACCAGGGCGCTCAACGGTGCGGACAGGAGCACGCCGACCACGGCCTGCGCCCATTTCGCCGCGGCGGGACGCGTGACCTTCCAACCGGTCATCATGACCGGCAGCGGCGCCACGCAGGCCAGCAGGATCAGGCTGATGTCGCGTGCGGCGAGCATGCCCGCCAGGGCGAGGACCGCGAGGAAAAGCACGACGTCCACGACGCAGCGGATGATCAGATCGTATCCGCCGGTGGTCTTGACGATCGTGCCGATGAGGTTCGACACGATGCTGTCGCCGAACGGGTCGGATGTGCCGACACCGTTCAACGGGACGGTGAGGATCTTGTGCGTGATCTGTCCGACGATGCCGTCCATGGTGATCATCACGCTGATGCACACCGCGGTCAACGGCCATGCGAGCACGGCCATCGCGAAGCTTTTGATCACGTCGGCGACGCTGCCTTTGGCCGCGGCCTGCAAGGCGCCGATGACGCATAACGCCATGTTCACGAATCCCATGATCCAGCCGATACGGTTCGCCGCGGTGATGGCGACGTTCCATTCGTCGTTGGACATGCTGCCCACCAGGCCGCTGAAGGCGCCCGTCAACAGCTGGGAGCACAGGTTGTCCAACGGTTTGAACAGCCAGTCGATAAGGTTCGCGAGGACGGTCTGGATGATGAGTGACATCTGGCCTCCTTCAAAAAAGGAAATGCCGTGGACGGGACTGGCCCGGCCACGGCGTGAATAGGGGTGTGTCAGGCGGGAGCCGTCAGAACAGCGCCTGCGTCGCGAAGAACTTCACGATCGCCATGGCGCTGCCCAGGATCATCGTCGCCAGGGCACACCAGATGAACACCGTGCCGGAATACTGCTGCATCGGACCGGAATGGATCACACGGCCGCCGATCCAGGCGATCGCCGCGCAGATCCACGCTCCGACGGCGATGTACAGGCTCAACGCCCACAGGCCGCCGACCATGTCGGACACCAACTGCATGAACGGGAAGAACGTGAAGTTCGGACTCACCTTCAGGTTCGAGATGTCACCGTTGTTCAGGCCGGTGGCGACGGACACGATTGTTGCCGCGGCGGGCGCCGCGAGATTGTGTAACATGATGCACACTCCTTTCAGAAGATTCCACGCGGCCGGACGGCCCGGCCACGCCGATAATCGGCAGGGGGATTATTTGCTTCCGGTCAACCATTTCCATAGGCCGGTCGCGCCGTCCTTGATGCCCTGGCCGGCCTTCTGGAATATGTTGCCCTTGCCGTCACCGCCGGAAACCCAGTTCCAACCCTTCAAAGCGTCGTCGACGGCGCCTTTCACGGTGGTCTTGACCGTGTCGGAGATACCGGACACGATGTCGTCGCCCAACTGTTTGACCAGTCCGGTCAGACTGTCGTCGCCCTTGCCTCGACCGTCCTTCAGGTTGGTTTTCCCACTGCCGGACGACTGCGTGTAGGAACGGTTCACGCCCAACCCGTTGGAGCCGAACACGTTGCAGCTCCAACCCCATCCGCTCACGGCGGCTCCGATCACGAACGGGACGAGCATGGCGGCGAGCAGGCGTTTCCAACTGAACGCGCGTTCCATCTGGTTGTTGGACACCAGTCCCGGGATGAGGCTGACGCAGCCGATGATGATCACGCCCACGCACAATACGAGCGCGACGGCGATCACGCCGCCGGCCATGTCTCGGACGCCGGACACATCCCAGGCCGGGTCGGGTTTCAAACCCTTCAACGCGTTGTCCGCGAGGTTCAATGCTTCCATTTCTGTTTCCTTCCATTCGAGGTCCATCAGTACCAGCCGGTCGCTTCGGAATGGGCCCAAGCGCCGCAAGGCGACTGGTAGCGTTGTTGGATGTAGCCCAATCCCCATTTGACCTGCGTGGCCGCGTTCGTCTTCCAATCCTGTCCCGCGGACGCCATCTTGCTGCCGGGCAGTGATTGGGGGATGCCGTACGCGCCGGAGGACGGATTCGTCGCGTTCCACTGCCAACCGGATTCGCGTGTCCAGAGCTTGTCCAGACAGTCGAATTGGCTATCATCCCAACCGAAGTCCTTGAGTTTGCGTCGGGCTATCTTCTTCGCGTCCGCGGCCGATGCCTTGTCCCCGGACACGTCGGATGTGGAGTCGTCGCCCGTCACGCACTGTTCCGTGCCGGACGAGCCGGACGCGCCCATGCCCGTGAGCTTGTCGTTCGGCAGCACGTACGTGCCACCATTCCTGATCGGCATGGTCCGTGAATACACTTTGTAGCCGGCGCCCTTCTCACTGGTGGTGATGGTGCCCTTCGCGGTGTCCACGCTTTCGACGATGCCGACATGGCCGTACGTGGGATCCGAATCCTGCACGCCGGCGGGCCAGCTGATGATCGAACCCGCGACCGGCGCGTCCGTAGTGGTCTTGTAGCCGGCCGCTGCGCCGGAACGCGCCCAATCCTGACCATTGCCCCAATATTGGCCTATGTTCTTCCAGCCGAGTTTCTTCGCCCGCATGCACGTCCACCACGTGCATTGGCCGTACGCGTACGCGACGCAGAGGTTGTTCGGCCCCTGCTGCCCGTTGAACCAGGCCTCGGCGTCCTTCTCGCTCATGCCGACCACGTTCGTGGAACCGGTGCTGCCGGACACGGCCTGCGCGGATGATTGGCCGCCATGGGGATCGTTCACGTTCATGGAGCCCTTGTACCGGTAGTAGGCCGCGTAGCCGGCCGCGTACGAGTCGATGCTGATCTCGTCGCCGGTCTGGTCTCCGGGCTTGGGACCTTCAATACCATTGTTCTCGTCGTGGTGCGCGCCCACGAACCTGCCGTCGCCGATGTAGATCTCCGTGTGGCTGGAACTCCATACGATGTCGCCGGTCTGCAGGTCGGACACGCGTGACCAGTCGTGTCGTTCGAATCCCGCGTGCTTCAGGGCCGCGTCCTCACCGTAGGTGGAGAAGGGGTACGAGCCCACGTCCAGGCCGGCCTGTTTCAACGCGTAGTAGACCAGGCTGGAGCAATCGTAGTCCGGGTTGCCGGTACGACGCGGCTGACTGTAGCCGTGGGAATCGTCCGCGGCGATGTTCTTGGCCCATTCGACCCATGAGGTCGTTGTTCCGGCCGCGTTGGACAATCCACAGTTCGTGCCGTACTGCGATTGGACCATGGCGACGAGGATGGTGCTGAGGCTCATGAGCATGACGAGCGGCACGATGACGATCATCGGCACGGCCAGACCGAACACGGTGGCGCCTTTCACCAGACCATGCCCGCCGTTCCCGGTCCTCTCCGCCATAGGCTCCTCCCATCATCGGCACGCTTATTGCAATCCATTCCACGCGGATGCGGGGGAGAACGACGCCGATAATCAGCGAGGGGGAGTGGACGGGAGCCATGGAGAAGCAAAACCGACTCGACGAGGACCGGTCAAGAAGATAGTATCGTCCATTACAGGCCAGACGGAAAGGTGAGTGAACTATGAGCATCGAGATGCGCCCGTTATCTGGAACACGCCCGTTGTACGTGGACGAGCCGGAACCGTTCTGGCCGGCGGGAGACGACCCGGACCTCTACAAGCTGGAACTCTGGAGACTCCACAAAGTGGGATTGGTCCAAGGCCTGCGCAGCGTGCCCTGCTGGAAGTGCGGATACTTGGTCATCCAAAGCGGACTGTTCCTGGAACTCGAGGGACGGGACGGATACCATTGCCGCGTCGTATCCTGGAGCGACGCCCACAACGCCGGTATACTCTCGCAACCATTCCTGCGCACGCTTTCCGACTGCTGGCGTGTACGCCCGACGTATTCCAAGTCGGCGGGGTACGCATATCTGGGCATAACCTGCCCGAAATGCGGCAGTCTCCAAGGAGACAATTTCGTCTACGACAACTATCAGGGCCGGGGAGGCGTGTTCAGCGATCCTGAAGACAAGTCCCCGCTAGAGGTACTGCCCTTGCCGGTGTTCACCGATGATTGGCCGCAAAGATTCCATTGGGCGTTCGACTCGTTCAGCCTCGATCTGGAACCATGGAGGATCAGGTTCGGCAAACCGGTCGCGATATGGGGCAACGCCTGGCCATGGAGCGAATGAGACCACGCAAGACTATGACGGCCGACGCGGCAAGCTCGCGGCGGGGAATATCAGTTGCGGAATAATTCCGCAACTGATATTCTGCCTCCGTGCCAGGAAATGGTGCCTCGCTTATTCGATCAGGGAATCGAAGCCGTTCGTCCGCAGGGACTCATCGGCCAATGATGTTTGCTCCATTGCGGAGATCATTCCCTTCCCGGCATCGATGATAGGAGAGACCTGTTCCCATGAATCCGGTACGGGCACGGGCAGACCCCAGATGTGCCTTGGTTGGAGATGCTGCTGCACCGAGCCGAACTCGTCGAGTTTCATGAAATTCATCGCCGTGGACGACATCAGGAACGCCAGGAGATACGCCCTCATATTCTCGTCGGGAACGCGGACGCGTACCAGGTCGTCGCTGATGACGTACTTGTCCGCGAGTATCCGCGTGGCGTAGGTGACTTTGCCGATCGTGCCGGAACGGGAAATGAGGATGTCCCCCTTCTGCACGCGCAGCATTCTGACGCATTCCTTCTGTTTGTCGGTGGCGCGCGACATGTCAAACCATTTGACGGTCATTCGTCGCTGCTCCAACGCTCCGTTGGCGGTGAGATACGGTGTCAGATTCGTCGTGTCGCTTGGGTCTTCGACGACGAGGCTTCGTGAGCTCCATCGTGGCCCCATGTAGATGCGGATGTTCTTGTCGAGTTGGCCGATGGTGGTGACCGACCAATCGGGTTTGTCGTCGAATTTGCTGACTTTTTCCAACGTCGCGTTCAATTCGGGTGAATAATGCTGCGGGTTGAGGTTGAGATTGTCGTCCAATTCGCCGCGTTCCGCGGTGAAACAGGTTTCGGATTCGGTGAACGTTCCGATGTCTCTGAATGTCTTGTATGCTTCCGCGATCTGGGTCAGGTCCTCATCCAGCTCGCTGGTGGCGGAGCCTTTTTCGTCAAGTGCGAACACTGGTTCGCCCTTCGAATCCTTGCCGACCCTTCTGGATTGGGCCATGAAGATGGTGTAGTCGCCGGGTACCGGATCGTCTTCCAAAGGTTTGGAGAGGAAAAGGACGCATGTTCGAACGCCTGTGTCGGGTTCGAAAGTGTTCTTGTGCAGCGTGACCACCGCATCCACCTTGCATCGCGACAGCATCCACCTGCGGTAGTTGATGTAGGTGCGGTTGTCCAGGATTCCTTTCGGAAGGACGATGCCGATGCGACCGCCCGGCTTGAGCCAATCGATGCAGCGTTCGAGGAACAGGAGCTCCGGCGCCTGACGGATCAATAGGGTGCCGTGGCCGGCATCCCGATCATCATCGTCCGTGATCGTGGGGAACGTGCCTTCCGGATCGGGTCTGTGTCCGAAACCGAATAATTTGAGGATGTCCGGATCCATCATCATGGATTCGGTTTTTTGCCCGGAGAACGGAGGATTGGTGATGATGATGTCCGGCGTGCCTTTTGGACAGTGGCTGGTTATCCACCCGTCCAGATTGGAATACTTGTCGAGTGAGTTTCCCTGGGTCATGCCGGTGTTGCCGTCCCCGGTCAGAAGCATCGCCGTTTTGGCGATCTTCACGAGTCTTTTCGAGATCTCGACCAGGAACACCGAATTCTTGCATAAGCCGAGCCGTCTTTCCCGTTGTGGGCTGCCCGGTTTGGTGCCGTCGATGGCTTTGCGCCGCTTGTATCTGAACGCGGCGGTGGCGAAACCGCCGCTGCCGCCGGCGGGGTCCAGCACTTTGTCGGCTATGTCGGGGTCGAGCATATCGACCATCGCTTTGACCACGAGCCGGTTCGTGAAGAACTGTCCCTGCTGGCGTTTGAGTGTGACATGGGTGAACTGCTCGTATGCCGCGCCCATCAGATCCCAGTCGTCCGCATCGTCCTCCCTGCTGACGAACGAATAGTCCTGGAGCACGGAAGCCGCTTCGACGAGGGTGGAGTCGCCGACGGCGATGTCCTCGTCCTTGTCGAAGACCGTGGGATACTGTTCCGCGTACTCATGGAACAGGCTACAGATGGTTTTCGCCACGGCGGCCCGCCCGTCTTCGGACTTGTACTGTTCCGGAGTGATCCAGAAATGGGGGTAGGCGGTGTCGGAAGTCACCGTCTCGTCATAGATCTTGGCGAGAAGGATACGCACCATGTCCATGGTAAGGTCGGAATCCGCGTTCTCCATGCCCCTGCCGTAAAGACGGTTATGGCACATCGCCAACAGTCTGCGCACATTACGGGGTCGTTCCAACTCTCCTATGCGCGGAGTCCTCCCATCCTCCCATCCTTGACCGCACCTCGGCAGACCGGGGGTCTCCTCGAGGACTTGAATGCCGTCCTTGTTCTCTCTCCGGTAGAAGACCGTGCCGTCACCATTCGTCCAGACGCCACCATTGGCGCTGGTGTTGAAGATGTACGAGACCAGCTGGGCGTATCCGTCCTCCACCTTGTTCCGTTTGCATTCGACCACGAAGTTGATCTTGCCCTGGTCACGGTTCAGGCAGGCGGCCTTGGACGCGTAGACGACGATGTCCGCGCGCACCGGGTTCCCGTCCTTGTCCCGGAGCTCCTTCGACCCATGTTGGATCGGCACCTCCCTCCGGATGGTGTTCGCCGGATAATGGTACTCGTTGATCAGGGTCTCGATGAAACGCTGCCTGACTTTTTCCTCGGGAGTGCTTTTAAGACACCCCCCCAAGAATATCCACGATGTCGCCGTTCTCATCGAAACGAACCTTGAATCCCGTGTTCGACATGCATCAGCCTCCTTGTGTCCGATGGCTACAGTGTACAATGACGCCGCCGTTTCCAACGGTTCACGACGGGAAATATCCGACAGGACGAGGCATGGCCGTGGATAACATGCCCGAAGTAAAAGAGAAGCCGGCACTCCAATAAAAATATCAGGTGGGACATAATGTCCCACCTGATATTCTGTTTCAAAACCAATCGTCCCGGCGCCTGGAGGATTGGCGGATGGGGACTCAGGCGGCGAACCCGCAATGGAGAATATCAGGTGCGAGGTTTCCTCGCACCTGATATTCCGAACCATTGTCGGCAACTGAAAAGCTTTTCGAAATCATCGACCGGAAGGGAAACACTACGTTCGGGATGGTCCGCTGTCCGGAACCGTTCATCGTGTTTTCCTTTCGCTTGGCTGGTTATGGTTGTCTTTCCCGGCGGGAGGTTCAGTCAGCGGACATCGTTTTGCCTTGCCCGTTGTACAGGCCGGCTTTGGTGCCATCCACGACAAGCGTCGCGTCGCGATGCAGCGTGCCGTGCCCGTCGAGATAACGGCAGTCATAGGTCCCGTCGGCGGGCATGACCGTGAGGTCAAGGCTCGTGCCGCAGGACAGCCCGTTCACTCCGGTGTCCTTCTCCAATCGGGAGCCGAATTTCAAAGGTTCCGACACGGCCGTGAAAGGTTCCTTGAACATCTCGGCGGTGATGCGGATGGACTGCAGGAAGGCAAGACCGCCCACCATGCCGAACGCCAGCGAGACGACCAGCATGGCGTTGACAAGCAGGCCGGGCCTGTCGGGCTGCTCTTTTTTTGCCAAGCCGCGGGCGACCGCGAACGCGATGCCTGCTATCAGGCTGAACACCAGGGCGAGAATGAGCCAGGCCGGTACGGAGTAGAAGTGCAGGTTGTAGGTTTCCCAGGCCTTGAGCCATGCGGCATAGTCTTTCATTTCGTATCCCTTCTTTCGGATCATGCGGCGGTGCTGATGCCGTCGCGCCGGTTGAGCTCGTCGGCGTGCCGCATGCACGCCATCTGCCATTCGGATGGCTTGCCGTAGCGCAGGCTTCCCTCGTGGTCGTATTCGTCCTCGTGTGGCCGCATGTCGTTCAGGACATGCTCGCAGACAAGCGAATGCACGTGACGTTCCGAATGACGTTCCGGCACCGGGGTCGGCTGGGCCACGGACCTACGGTCACGCTCATGGGCTTCGGCGTCCCGTTCGCGTTGGCGTTCGATCTGGGCGACGGTCCAGTCGTTGGCGATCTGGTCCCAGTTGTCGGCGAGACGGCGCGCGGAATCGACACGGCGAAGCCAGAACGTGTTCGCGGGCAGCCAGTCGATGACCGCGAGGATAAGCGCCAACGAGGCCGCACGGTCGCCGTCATGGGCTTTGACGACCCGGCTGACGAGGTTTCCGATCTTGGACAAATCACGTTTGGTCGGTTCCGTGGTGGTCAACGACAGCTTCGAACGGACGGAAGCGAGATGGTCCATCACGGTCGCCGCGTCGGAATCCCCTCCCGTCGTCGTGTTGTTTCCGTCCTCCATGCCGGGGCGCTTCCCGCTTGCGGGGAGCTCTCCCGTAGGGAGAGAGGGGTAATTGTATTTCAATGTATTATTGGGCGACATTTTGTCCAGATTTTTGGACATTTTGTCCTCGCTTCCATCGCCTTCTCCACCTTGCCGCTCCAGGGGCGACATTTTGGGAAGATTGGAGGAAACCGGCTTGTTTTCAACGTTTTCCAGAGGCGACATTTTGGCTTTCGTCTCTTCCGGCTGGCTCCCATCCGAAAAGCCAGACATTTTGTCCTCGCGTCCGTCGTCTTCCCCGCCCTCCGGTTCCGGGGAAGGCATTTTGGCTTTCGCCTTGTCCGCGCGCTTCATCGCGGCACGGACCTTGGACGCGTTCCGGTCCTCGAACGGTTCGGTCGGCAGGTTCGATTCCTTGCAGATCACGTTCCACACGACGGTCTGATAGTTCCGTCTGACCGGCTTGCCCGTTTTCGGATTGATGGCGCTGAAGGTCTGTTGTCCGGGTTCAAGCAGGCCAAGATCGAGAAGCTGGTCGATGCTACGCTGCACGGTCTTCTCACTCAGTCCGCATGCTCCCGCGATGGTTCCTATCGCGGGCCATGCGGCCGTCCCGTCATCGTAGTGAGCTTTGAAAGCGAGATACGAGAGCACGGCTTTGGTCGCGTTGCGTACCTCGTGCACGTGTTCCTGGACCCATACCATGGTCACCACAGTCATGATCGGACGCTCCTTCCCGTGTATGCCGTTTGAACGTCCCCGGCACGTTCGACGCCGTTAAACGATTCGGTGGAAGCGTCCAACCGCAGGGTCCAGACCTTGGGACGACGGTTCACGGGAACGACGTCTCCATGAAAGTCGACCGCCGCGAGTTCCTGATCTCCCAATGCGATCAGTCCCTTGTCCCGCAGTTCCCTCAACGCCTTGCGCACGGCACGTTCGCTCAATTCGGTCTCCACTTGAATGAGGTTCACAGAAGGCCACGCGCAGTTATCCTCTTCACGGGCCCGGTATGCGAGGTAGAGCAGTACCGCCTTCTGCGTCATGGAACCGAGGTTCAGGCCATACGCCCATGAGACAGCTCTGACGCTCATCTCACCGTCTCCTTTTCCTCCGTCTTGGCGTTGAGACGCCATGCCTTCCAAGGGCCTTCCTCGCCGCGTTCACGCTCCAACGCGCCTATATGCCATTTGACCGGTTCGCTGTCGGCCGCGAGCGGCGTGATGAAACCCTGCTTTTCCAAACGTTCCAGGATCGCGTCGAGTTCCGCCGGCGTCATGTCGCACGCGGTCCCTCTCAACGCGCGCACGCCCACGACGGCGATGTCCTCCCGAGGCGTCTGGAACGTGCTGTTGGCAAGACTGACGAGAACAAGCTTCTCGGCCGGAGTGTCCGGCTTGGCCTGCCATGCCCATTTGATGACGCTGATCATTGTCTGCTCCTTTGTCGGTTGTGGTGTTCGCTCGGTTTTGAAAGTCTGTCGAGGGGGTGCCGGACACGCGTCGGCGGCGCCGTTGCCGTTCGGCGCGCATGGCCGGCATGTCGCCGGCATGGCGGAGAAAGAAGAAAAGACCATGCCGGCATCCATCTCCACGTCACCGGGGTCCGGTAACGGCCGATGGACGATCATTTCCTGTACTTATCGACGACCGCGAGAATGTACGGGTAGTCGTCGATGCTCGGACCGAGGCCATGATGATGGTTCTCCAGGAAACGACGGATGTCGTTGCGGAGAGCGTCGGAGCCACGCGTCGCGGTAAGGCATTGACGGATCAGCATCTCCCAAGCCATGCGCTTGCATCGAGTCGTCACGTCCTGGCGCAGGCCCTCCATGTCGGCCGCGTACTTGTCGCTTTCCAGTTCCAACGGCTGGGTGCCGCCGGTCAACCATTCCTGATAACTGGACTTGTCTCCCGCCGGCGCGGACATGACGGTCGAATCGGGATCGCCGAACACGTCGGCTTCCTCGCAGAGTCGGTCGGCAAGGGCCGCGTTGTTCTCGTTGCGGATCCTTCTTCTCGCTTCGGTGGCGTCCAAAGCCTCGCGTTGCGGCGTCGTGTCCTTCCGCTTCCTGCGGCGTAGCGGCGCGTGGGTCATGCCGCTACGGTATTTGGGCCGCTCAGTACGCATCCACTCGCCCAACCGGTTGCCGATCAGCGTGTTCACGAACGCGCCCAATGGTTTGCGTTCCTCATAGGAGGCCCACCTGCGCAGGCCTCCCTTGAGCAGTTCCACGGCCACGTCGCACATAATCTCGTCAACGGCCCACGCGTATCCCCATTCGGAGAGTCTGCGGGCGACACGACGGCGGTTCTCGTCCAACGCGTCCTCCACTTCCCGCGGGGTCACGCCGTACCGCGCGTGGAAGTCCTTGTCGCTCATGCTGTGGTGTTCCATGGCTTAGAACCTTTCCGAATGCTCTCTTCTGATGCGGGCGAGATACCTTTTCGCGGTGCTGCCGCTCGCGGCCAGTCCCGCGTCCACTGCCTTCGACGCGGTCGGATTCTCGCCTTTAGCCGTAAGCTCGTCGATCCATGCGAGCCACGCCTCGTCATCGGCTCCGGCCTTGCCGCGTCGGCTGGTTTTCCCTGGCTTCGGCTTTTCCTCCGCCTGGGCGTCGTCGGTCTTCTCTTCCGGCACGTCGGCCGGTTCCACGGCCGTCACGTCCGGTCCCACGGGTTCGGGAGCCGGCTCGTCCTGGCCGTCCACGGTCGGGGCATCCCGCTCGTCGGGTTGGATGGTGAGGGTCGGGATGATGACTGGTTCACGCATCACCGGCTGCGGGATGGCGTGCTGTTCGACGGTCGGGGTGGAGGCGTCGGCGGCTGGCGCTTCGGCCTCATCGGCTTTTGGGGCCGCATCGTCCTCCATGGCGGGAACGATGGTCTGGAAGTCGAACAGGTCCGGAATCTCCGGCTTCGCCGGTTCAGCCGGTTCGGGAGCCGATGCCGGCGGTTCGGACGGGATGGCCGGGGCCGGCATGGCGGATGGTGCGGGAACGGGAGCCGGAACGTCAGTGTCTTCCATGACGGTCAAGCCGACGGGAAGGACGGTGTTGATCTTGTCGAGACGGTCTCCCGCGATGATGACGATCAAATGGGTCGCGTACAGGAGTGCGACCGGGGGAATGCTCATGATGACCGGCGGCACCCATGCCGGCAGGTGGAATCCGGTGTTGAGCATCGCATGCAGGGCGTTGCCGGCGATGGAGAAGCTGCTGAACAGGACAAGACCGACCCACGGATAGGCGCTGCCTCGGATGTGGCCCTTCTTGAATCCCCACGTGGCCCAGGTGCACAGGAGGATCGTGCCGTCCACGCACACCGGGCCACCCCAGCTCAGGTACGGATTGATGCCGCATGCCACGAACACGAGACGCAGGGCGTCGAAGCTCAACACGAACGCGATCAGGCCGATGATGATGCCGGCCGTGATGCCGGGCCACATTTTGACGCTTGACCTTTCGGCCCGCGCTTCCTCGTCTTTGGTGTATTTCATGATTCAGTCTTTTCTCTCTGCCGGTCCACGACCGGCGATGATGGTTGGTTCAGTGGCGGGGGAGCGGACCCATACCCCTTGGGATCCGCCCGTCCGATCCCGGTCGCATGTCAGGCGGTGATTTCCTGGCAGACGATGGCGAGTTCGGTGCATCCGTCGATGAAACGCGACCAGTCGTTGTCGGTGTCATCAAGTTCCGCGTCCGCCCCGTCGAAGACGTTGTCGACGTCGATGTTCAGCAGGCGCAGCATCTTACACATGTCGCTGATGATGCCGAAGATGTTCGCGCCGCCACGGGAGACGATCTCGCTCACCGTGGAGCCTCCCGGCTGCCACTTGTCGGATTCCAGCAGATGCACCATCTCGTTGATGGCGCCGCGGGCGTCCGACGACTGGCTGACGAACGAGTCGATGTAGGAGCGGATGTCGGTCTCGCGGTTGCCCATGTCGAGGTCCAACGGCTGGTCGTCGTCGGCGTTGTCGAAATCGGTGTTGTCGATCTTGGCGGGTTCGAGTCCTTCGCTCATGCGACGCATCCTGTCCTTGCGGAGCGTGTCGGACACGGTGGACTGGCTCACGTCAAGGATTTCGGCGATGTCGGTCTGCTTGTTGCCGGCATCGGAGAGTTCCACAATCTTCTTGCGGCGCTCCTCACTGGACATGCTGCCGGTGTCCACATGACGGCGTTTGCCCGCCGCGTCACGAATCCTGCCTTCCGCGGGAGCGATACCGGCTTTGGCTTTAACGCGATCCACGGTCCTATGATCGACTCCGAGCAGGGCGGCGATGCCACGGTTGCTGATCTTGCCCGGAGTGAACCCAGTGATCAGGTCGGTGCGCTGCTGGCCGGTCGCGCGGATCTTCTCCGCGGCGAAGTTGTCGGCGCAGTATGCGACCCAGCCCTTCATGCCCTCGGGATAGCCGAGAGCGACCCAGATATGGCCATCGAAGGCCCTTTCCGCGGCATGCGTGAAATCGTACTGGGCTTCGAGAGCGTGCAGGAGCTTGACCTTGAGATCTTCGGTGGTCTGAAGAGCCTCCTGTTCGGTGTAATTGGTCTCACCCGGAGCAAGAGGATGCGCTGTCAGCTCATCATCTTGGAAGTTTCCGGCGAGAGCGGCAACCGGGTTGGTCTCGACCAGGTCCACGTCGGTGCCGGCATCCACGATTTCGGGGGTGACGGTCGGCGTGTTTTCCTGATATCGGGTTTCATTCGGTGTGGTGGATGTGGAATAATCAGACATTGAGCTGGTCCTTTCCTCAGAATTGGAATTGATTGCATTGAATGCGAAATCGTTCATTTCGGTTCCTTCTTTCTGTTTGACCTCCGGCTGGTTACCGTGGGGCCGAGGTATTTGGTAGTGCTGGATGGGATTGACTCGCCGCCCGTATGTGAGCTGCAACTCATGTGCGGGCATTATTATTTGTTCGATATCGACCCATCGTTGAGTGGTTGGTATGAAGCCCGGCGAAAGATTGGAATGGATATGGATGAGGATGATGTTCTCGGACCGGATCATTCCGTCATGCCGAAGTTCTTGTTGGAGCATGAGGTCTCCGTGTTGGAGATTGCTCTTGCGGCCGTGTCCTTCGAAGATTGCAGTCTTGGTGATTCCGTTCCGTTGGATCGAGTCGCGGTGGCTTATGACTGTTGGCTTGGAGCGTTGGACGCGCTTCATCCGGGTCATGACTTCCGTCGTTTCGGTCTTTCGGATTCGGAACGGTTGGACGACGACCTGCTTGGTCGTTTGTTGTCGACTGTGTTGTTCGATGATGGTGGTTCCTGCCGGTTCATACGTTCCGTGGTTGCCGTGGTGAATGGCTATCGGGCTCACCGCGGTTGACGGTGCGTATGCCGGTCTGGCGTTTGTCTCTTTTCTGTTATTTAGCTTGGTAGTGCTGGATGGGTTTCATCCGCCGCCCGGATGCGAACTGCAATTCGTCCACGAGCTTGATTTCAAATGTTCTATACGGGTTCCAAGGTTTTCTCCTTTTCTCTGCCATAGAGATATTCAGTGGACACATTGAATCTTTCAGCGCATTCGAAAATCTCTTCAACACTGAAGGGAATCTGACCATTCAGCTTTTTTGAAGCCGTGGCTTGACTGACATGAATAACTTCCTTTCCGAAGTTTACTTGAGTCAAGTTCGCCTCTTTTCGTAACGTATTTATCTTTGCGGCTATTTCTTTATTCGTCATAGGAATAATGATAGCTAGACATATTGATATATCAAATCGGCGTGTCTAAAATACGAGACATGCAGAAAAAAGAGAACAATCAGACTCAAGCAGCGATAGAATTCCAATCCATCGTTCGCAACAACGTAAGAATGATTCTTGCGAGGTTCCCACAGAAACAAGAATCATTTGCCTCTGCGTTGCAAATGTCCCAAGCCTCCATCAGCAAGAAGTTGAATGGGAAAGCCGACTGGACTTCCGCCGACATCGCTAACGCCGCAGTATATTTCGGTCTGCCTTTTTATGTACTTGTATCGCCGACCGCGTTGAAGGATTACTTATTCGCCGATTCTGAAGCTGAATATCAGTTGGGGCATTTTGCCCCAACTGATATTTCCCGTCGCGAGCTTGCCGCCCCATCCGGCGTCCGTTACCTGCGTAAGCCGGACGAGAATGAGGGAAGGTCACATGGCGCAATCGGACCGCGCGCGTTCGTCATGCCGTTGATGGATGTGGATCAAATGAATTTGGGTCCCCGCTTCTCCGCGAGGACCCATTTCAAGCTCCCCCACCTGGACTCGAACCAAGACAAAGGGTTCCAAAGACCCGTGTGCTGCCATTACACCATGGGGGAACGGCGATAAAACCCGAGGTTTTCCGCCAAGTGTCTATTATGCCATATGCGGCCATCACCTGATACCGCGTGTCGGACGCTTTCGCAGGTGATGGCCGCTTCCTCCGGATTCAGTTCAATGCCTTGACCAGCCAACCATGCGTACCGTTGTCGAAAAGCTCGCTGGTGATGCGGTAGCCAAGATGTTCATACATCGCGAAATTCTTGTCTTCGGAGTGTACGGCGGCAACATGTCCACCGGCCTTCCGGATGAGACGTTCCGCCTCGGCCAGCACCGTCTTGCCGATACCATGGCCACGTTCGTCGGCGACCACGGCCAAACGACCAATCACCCAACGTCCGGGTTGATCGGCATGGTCGAGATCAGGGTAGAGACGGCATGTCGCCACGGCGCGGCCGTTTCCAAAAGCCAGCAGATGCGTGGCTCGGCCCGGCTCATCCCATTCGTCGAATTCCGGACGATAATCCTTCTCCACGACGAATGCCGCCGTGCGGATGCCGCGCGCCTCGTCCGTCATCATGTCGTATTCGCGGATCTCCATATGATCCGACACTACAGTCGGGCGGGGAAGAGAGACGAATGGAAGTTATGTGGCGTCGTGTTCGACGATGGCACTGTTGTCGAACACACGCCGAACAACGCACGCCAAACGCACGTAGGCGGATGTATGCCAGCCAGCGCACGTGATAGGGTACACCCGTGAACGAAAAAGAGAAGGACTCCGACACACGCATATACGCTTTGGACGGGCTCAGAGGACTCGCGGCCCTGGCAGTGGTCGCATACCATTACACGGGAGGCACCCTCCACCAACTATTGTCAGGCGCCCAATTCGTCACCCTATTCTTCATTCTCAGCGGACTTGTACTTTCCATCGTTCCGCTACGCGTCGGAATCGACACATACAACTGGCCTCGCTACCAGCTGCGTCGCATCGCCAGACTCGCCATCCCCACCTGCACGGCAATCGGGATCTGCTGTATCGTCTCCACAATCGCCATGCACATGGGGTGGAAAGCGGAAGAATACGCAAACGCGTTCAGCACATCCTCGCCATCAGCCTGGCTCCACAATCTGCTCACCCAACTCGACATGCTTTCAATGACCACCGCCGGCACCAGAGTGGACGGTTCCACATTGGCAATGGCCGACCTGCCATCATGGAGCATGTGCTGGGAACTGCTTTTCAGCCTCGCCCTGCCCGTATACGTCATCATCGCCACCGACATGCGATTCGTGGCACCCATTGCGCTCGCATGCGTGCTGTTGTCGGAGTGGACGCAGTGGCCGCCGTTGCGTCACATGGCCATGTTCGCGCTTGGCGTCGCGTTGGCGAAACGGCTTACGGACAACGGGCGCGAGACGATGCGCGACGTCGTTGCCGTACCGCTCGCCCTGTGTGGCATCGTCTTGGTTTGCCAAAGCGGTTTCGGTTTGCTGCCTGGTATTGTCGTCCAACCTTTGGCCGTGTGCGGATGCCTGATATTGGTGGTGGTCGCACTTACCTGCAACGTGGTATCCGACCTGCTTTCCACGCCACCTGTCCGTTGGCTGGGGCGCATTTCATTCAGCCTGTATCTGACCCATCTTCCCGTCCGCGACTGGATTGTGCCGTACATTCCCGTACAGGGCATGCTGCGTCCCGTGGTTTTGTTTGCATTGTGCCTTCTGGCAGCGGAGGCGTTCTATCTTGCCGTGGAACGTCCTGCTACCAGACTGTCAAGAAAGCTGGGAAAGGTGAAAAGGGAAGCCTGATGTATTCCGCTTGCGCATGGCGCTGTGGGCGGAATCTCCGGTTTGCCGGCATGCGGAAGGCGCTTGTCTGGTAATCTGCAAAAAGATGTGTTTCTGTTCGTGCATTGAACGATGGCAAAAACCAAGGAGGGGGAATGGATTCCGTTTATTTTCTGCTCGCCTTGGCCATCATCCTGGCTCTTTTCTGGATGGTGAAACAACGAAGGATCGCCGCAATCAGGCACGTGCTGAACAGGAAAAGGAACAGTGGAAAGGACAAGGTGATGGAGGAGCTGGCAAGGCAGTTCATTGGAAAGGAATGCATCATCTACACCGTGACGAGCACGGATTCAAGCATTCAAGGAACGGTCAAGGACGTGACGGACGGCGGCATCGTGCTGGAAAAGGACGGCAATGTCGAAGCGGTCAATCTGGAATACGTCACGCGCATCCGTGAATATCCGCGCAATGCCAAAGGAAAGAGGAAGACGATCGTCTTCTGACAAATCATGCCGGACGCTTGCCGACGGAACCGGTTATGCTGGCCAGGGAAGCATCGTAAAACCAAGTAGGAGGCGACCATGGGCAAGGCGTTGATCATCGTGGACGTGCAGCCGACGTTCTGCGAAGGTGGGGAACTGGGTGTGGAAGGCGGCAATGCCGTCGCCGAACGCATCGCGGAGTATGTTGAATCGCATCGCGGAGAATACGCGTACATCGCCACCACACAGGACTGGCATATCGAACCGGGAACGCACTGGTCGGACAATCCCGATTACGTCGACACTTGGCCGGTGCATGGCAAGGCCGGCACCGCGAACGCCGAACTGCATCCCGCGATCGCCGCACTGAAAATCACGCACCATTTCAAGAAGGGGCAGTATTCGCCGTCATACTCCGGTTTCGAAGGATCGGAAGACAACACCGACCGCATTCCCACACGAACGGAGGTCGACGCGGATCTGGCGGCGGGCAAGACGCTTGCCAATGCGTTGCGGGCGGCTGGCGTCACGCGCGTGGACGTCGTCGGATTGGCGGAATCGCATTGCGTGAAGGAAACCGCGTTGGACGCGAAAAAACTCGGATACGAGACGCATGTCATCGAGAATCTGACCGAACCGGTCAGCGAGGAGCTTGGCGTCGAAGCACGACGCCAAATGCGTGAAGCCGGCGTCGTGCTCGACTAAATCGATTCCGTCTCGGCAATGGGCTGGCGAAAGCCGGTCCAAAGAAAAACGGAATCCATTATATGTGGCAGATTCATGCGCTGAGGGAATCGTTTTGCGCTATATGTGGCAGATTTTCCGAAAAGCAAGCTGTTAGAGGGCATGAATCATACCCTCTAACAACCTTGTATCCAGTTTGACCTGCCACATATAGCGGATATCAGATTTTTAGGACCGCCGAATCTGCCACATATAGCGTGTTTGAGTTGAGAGCGGACCGGGACTGACGCTCCCGGATACACGCGGCAGGGCAAAGCGAAGGCGTGGAGCCTAGTCGAGGCTGGTGCCGCCGTCCACATCTAAGGTTTCGCCGTCGATGTAGCCGGATTCCGGATCGGCGAGGAACGCGATTGCACGCGCGATGTCGTACGGCTGGCCGCCATGCTTGACGAGCGTGGAATCCTCGATCGCCTCACGTTTCCAATCAGGCATGCCGGCGGTCATAGGCGTGTAGGTGAGTCCCGGCATGACCGCGTTCACGTTGATGCCGTCCGGCGCGTACTCCCTGGCCGCTCCTCGCGTGAGCGCCGCGACGCCCGCCTTGGTGGACGCGTAGGCGACGCCGCCCAAGTAACCGCCGCCATGTTTCGCGGCGATGGAAGACACGTTGACGATGCGCCCGTAATGCTGCTTGCGCATGCGTTTGACGGCCTGCTTGATGGTCAGGAAGTCCGCGGTCAGATTGACCGCGAGGATGCGGTTCCACCGTTCCAGGTCGGTGTCGTCGAGTGAGTCCTTGATGATGATCCCCGCAACGTTGACGAGGATGTCGATGCCGCCGAACCGTTCGTCGAGCTGCCTGAAGAGGTCTTCCACCACAGTCGGATCGGCGATGTCGCCGATGGCTGCGAAGGCTTCTCCGCCGGCGTCCGCAATCAGTTTGACGGTGTTCTCGGCACGTTCCGGCACGATGTCGTTGACCGCCACCTTCACGCCTTTGGACGCGAGCAGCTGCGCCACGGCCCGGCCGATGCCCTGTCCGGCTCCAGTGACCAACGCGCGCTGTCCGTTCCAACGCCGGTCGTGCCGCTCCTCGTCGAGTCCTGTGATCTTCATAATGCTCTTCCTTACGATGCCGCCGGCGCTTTTGCCGGCTCCGCAATCAAGTGTAGACACAGGAAAAAGACTAAGCGCGCGAACGAACTTTTTTCGAAACGAAAGACATGGAACGCGCGGCGATGCAGGTTTCCCGCTTTTGAACGCGGGAAGATGAAACAGCCTGTCAGGCTGACCGTATTCCCCGTCGCGTCTTTGCAACATCATCCACCAACACGCAACCTGTACAAACCTGTGCTATCCTGTACATAGTTGTTCAATATTGGTTTCAATGTCATCCGGAGGCCGAAGATGACTGCCTACACCCGAACGGAGCACCTGCGGCACGAGCTTGCCGAGCAGATCAGAAACGGCACGCTCAAGCCGGGGGAGCGGATCATGTCCGAAACGCGTCTGGCCGAAGAGTACCAAGTGTCCCGCGGCACCGTGCGCAGGGCGCTGGAACAGCTGAAAAAGGCCGAACTCATCGAGACCCGCATGGGATCGGGAAGCTATGTGGCGTTCAACGGCGGCGATATGAGCGGTCCGGACGGTTGGACCTCCGCCTCGCTGCGTTCCGGAGCGCCGACCACCACGGAACTGCTGTCCATCGCATTGGTCGGCCGACCTTTGGCGTTGGAGGGGGAGAGCGAGTGCGAACGGTTCTACGAAATCGCACGCCGCAGGCTCTTCCGGTCGACGCCGGTCTCGTACGAGGTCTCGTATATGCCCGCCATCCCGGCGCTGCGCGAGGTCATCGAACGAATGGAAGGACTCGTGGACGGCTCCATCTTGAAAACCATGAAACAGGCCGGACTGCAGGCGGCCTCCGGATATATGGACGTATCCGCAGACAGGCTCGGCCCGATCGCCGAAGCGTTGGAGAAGACCCCGGAGACGGTGTTCCTGCTGTCCGAACGGCACAATTTCAGCGATGACGGCACGCTGGTCGAATACGTGCGCTCGTTCCTCGACCCCAGCCACTTCGCGTTGCACGTCACCGCGGGGGAGAACGGAGGAAACCATGGCGATCGATGAGCATCTGACGGAGCATGCCCGCGGCGCGATGATCGGCCTCGCCATCGGCGACGCGCTCGGCATGCCGACCCAAAGCATGTCGGCCGAACGAATAATCGAATGCTACGGCGGACCGGTCCGCAGGTTGATGGACGCCGTGCCACAACAGCCGATCGCGCCGAATATGAAGGCCGGCTCGGTGACCGACGACACGGAACAGGCCTTCGTGCTGGCCGCCCGCCTCATCGAAGACCATGGCAGAATCGACAACGACGCGTACGCCCAGGACCTCCTGCGCTGGGAGGCGAAGATGAAGGAAAAGGGCTCGCTGGACCTGCTCGGCCCATCCACCAAGGCCGCGCTGCAGGCGCTGGTGGAAGGGGTCGACCCGGAGCTTACCGGACGATTCGGCACCACGAACGGAGGCGCCATGCGCGCCACCCCGGTCGGCATCGCCTTCATTCCCGGAAACGCCTTGGCCGAGGAGGCCTGGCGTTCCTGCGTGGTGACGCACAACACCATGCAGGGCATCGAATCGACCACGCTGGTGGCCGCCGCCGTGAGCCTCGCCATCGCGGGGGAGCGTGGCTTCCTTTCGAAAGCGTTGGCGTTCGTGGAAGCCCAGCCGCCGCGCGGCAACTGGTCGGCCAAGGCGTCCGTCGTCGCCCGCGTGAAGATGTTCATGGAATGGGCCGTCAGAGAAGACGGCTCCATGTCCGACGGCGAATTCGCCACCATCCTCCGACGAGACTGCGGCACCAGCGTGGAGGCCAACGAATCCGTGGCCGCGGCGTTCGCCATCGCCACGCGTTTCTTCGATAAACCCACCGAAGCGTTGTGCTTCGCCGCCTCCCTTGGCGGGGACACCGACACCATCGCCGCGATCACCGGAGCGATGCTCGGCGCATGGCATGGTCCGGACGGCTTCGACCCGGATATGCGCGGACAGGTGCTGCGCCAGCTCAAAGACGATGATCGGCTCGACCTGGACCGGACGGTGGCGGGCCTGTGCGCCCTGAGAGAACGGGAGGCGTGAAACATGGGAAACGGAACGGTCATTTCCTTGGGCCAGGTGATCGTGGACCTGACCATGAGCGTCGAAAAAATCCCCCAGCCGGGCCGGGACGTATTCGCCGACGAAGCGGGCATCCATGTCGGGGCGAGCTACAACACGCTGCACGCCGTACGCCAGATGGGCGTCGACGCCCGGCACGCCGGCATCCTCGGCACCGGCCCCTGGGCGGACACGATCCGCAGGGTCTTCGAGAGCGAAGGCATACGGCATGTCGGTCCCACCGACGAAAGCGTCGACTCCGGATTCTGCGTGGCGTTGACCGACGGCACGGCCGAACGCACCTTCATCTCGATGCGCGGCGCCGAAGCCCGCGGCGACGAATCCACCTTCCAAAACGTCGAACCGGCCGATGGCGATGTCGTGCACATCAGCGGATACACCTTCGCGCACCATACCGGCGAGGGCTTGCGGGCATTCATGCGCCGGACCGCGCCGAATCGCCGTTTCCTCGCGCTGTTCGACCCGTCTCCGGTGGTGGCCGACATCGACGACGAGACGTTCGGCGAAATGGTCGAATACCGTCCGGTCTGGTCGTGCAACGAACGGGAGGCGGTCCTCATCGCCGGACGGCTGGGATTGCCGATGCACCAGGGAACGTTCCGCACGCTGATCGAGCGGATGGCACGGAGACTGGACTCCGCGCTGATCGTCCGCGTCGGCAAAGGCGGCGCATGGCTGGCCCGACCGGGGGCGGAGGCCGAGCTCGTCGCGGGATTCCCGGTCCACGCCATCGACACCAACGGCGCCGGCGACTGCCATGCCGGCGTGCTGTGCGCAGAACTGAGCCGGGGGACGGGGCTTCGCGAGGCGGTCGGAATCGCCAACGCGGCGGCCGCCATCGCGGTGACGCGACGGGGTCCGGCCACATGTCCTTCCAGAATCGAAGTGGAGAAGCTGCTTGCCATGCAAACCTTATAGTCATAATGACTATAAGTTGGGTTATGATGTGTCCGAACGGTTCGGCGAAGCGGACAAGGAACGCTTTGCCGCCGGCACGGGCACTTTCTCGGAAAGTGCAGGGAAGCGAAGGAGACATAACCGAAAATGAGCAAGGATAAAGGTGCCCTCACCGTCGAGGAACAGGGCATAGACACCATTTCCGAAGAGGAACGAAAAGGCACGCCGGCCAGCCTGTTCTGGCCTTGGTTCGCCGCGAACATCTCTGTGTTCGCCATGTCGTACGGCGCATGGGCATTGGGATTCGGCATCTCCTTCTGGCAGGCCACCATCATGACCACCATCGGCGTGGTCGTGTCGTTCCTGCTGGTGGGCGTCATCTCCATAGCGGGCAAGCGCGGCAACGCCCCGACCATGGTGCTCACCCGCGCCACCTTCGGCGTGGAAGGCGCCAAGGTGCCGGCCGCGCTGAGCTGGATCGCCACATTGGGCTGGGAAATCTCATTGACCACCACCGCGGTGCTCGCCATGTCCTCCACCATCTCCAAACTCGGCTGGGGCTCCGGCGCCGCGCCGAAGCTCATCTCCACCATCGTGGTGGTCGGCCTGGTGGTCGTGGCCGGCATCTTCGGCTACGACCTGATCATGCGCTGCCAGCAGGTCATCACCATCGTGACCGGCGTGATCACCGTCGGCTTCTTCATCCTCGGATGGGGCCACATCGACTTCGACGCCATCGGACGGATCCCGTCCGGCGGCCTGCCGGCCATGCTCGGCTGCTGCTTCTTCGTCATGACCGGTTTCGGCCTGGGCTGGGTGAACATCGCGGCCGACTATTCACGCTACCTGCCCCGCAAATCCTCCAACAGCGGCATCGTCTTCTGGACCACGTTCGGCGCGTCCATCGCCAACGTGCTCCTCATCTTCTACGGCCTGCTGCTCGCCGGATCCAACGCCAAACTCGCCGAAAACGTCGGCAACGACCCGATCGGCGCGATGGCCTCCATCCTGCCCATCTGGTACCTCATCCCGTACACCATCGTCGCCGTGCTGGGCCTCATGTCCGGCTCCATCATGGACAACTACTCCAACGGACTGGCATTGCTGAGCTTCGGCGTCAAACTGCCCCGCACCGCGGCCGCCGGCCTCACCGCCGCGCTCACCGTGGCCGGCGTGGTCTACGTGACCTTCTTCTCGGACACCTTCATCGGCCCGTTCCAAGGCTTCCTGACCACCCTCGGCGTGCCCATGGCCGTATGGGCGGGCATGTTCGTGACCGACGTGATCGTGCGCAAGAAGGACTACAGCACCCCCGACCTGTATGATCCGAACGGCCGCTACGGCAAGTGGAACGTCAAATCGTTCGTCATCCTCGCCGTCGGCACCATCCTCGGCTGGGGCCTCGTGGTCAACACCGCCGCGAACTGGCTGACCTGGCAGGGCTACCTCCTCTTCCTGATCGGCGGCAAGGACGGCAGCTGGGCATCCGCCAACCTCGGCGTGATCGTGGCGCTGCTTGTCGGCCTGTTCGGCGCGTTGGCGTTCCAACGTGGAGACATCGCCAAGCAGGAGGCCGACCTGCCGGCATCCGAAACGGCGGATGCCATCGAAGCCAAGTGACGAACGGCGCGATCGCACAGGAAGGAACATACGATGATCGCTGAAGATGAGTGGCTGGTCGTCATCGACCGTCAGAAAGTATTCGCCGAAAGCGAATGGTCCGCTTGGGCCTGCGCCGACGGAACCTACTACGACACCAACGAAGCGTTCGAGAAACTGGCCAAGGCGTTCGGCGACCGCGTGGTCTACACGCGCTACGTCGCACCGATTCCGCCAAAGGACGCCTGGGTCGACTACTTCAAGGACTGGCCGCAGTTCCTGGTGCCGCCGGACGACCCGATGTACGACCTGACCGACGAGACCGCCGCCCTCGCCGAAGGCCATCAGGTGGTGGACCGCACCACATTCGGCAAATGGGGACAACAGCTGATCGACGCGATCGGCGGAGCCAAGAAAATCACGGTCTGCGGCGTGGCCACCGACTGCTGCGTGCTCACCACCGTGCTCGCCGCGGCCGATAGCGGCGTGGCCGTGCGCGTTCCGGCCGACGCCTGCGCCGGCAGCACCCCGGAGAACCAGGAACTGGCGCTCAACACGATGCGCTTGTTCGAACCGCTGATCACGGTAACCGACACGGCGACGATCCTGGCATAGCCGACAGCGGCTTTCCCGCATATCGATGGGTTCCGTGTTTTTCCGAAGGCCCAGGACTTTCGGAAAAACACGGAACCCATTTTTCCATTTCACGAGACTTTTGGCCGACATGTGGAATACCAGCCTGGAAACGCGCCGAACCATGTAATATCGCTTGCGGACACGGGGGCCATTATGGCTGAGAGGAAGCAACCGCTTCAACCGTATGAACGTATACCGGATAATGCCGGCGCACGGACGTCTCTCTACTTCCCGTGCCTTTGCATAAGAGAAAGGCACATACCTATATGACTGAAGAAAACCAGTCTTCCGCAGTTCGCAAACCCAACGTCAAATGGCGTGTGGTCGACATCGTCGTGGCCGCGATCGTTGCCGTCGCATCCGGCGTGATCTTCTGGGCCTGGGACTTCATCTACGCCGTCCCGACCGCCCTGTTCGACAGCCTCACCCCAGGCCTGGGCGGACTTTTCCATTTCATGTGGCTGTTCGCCGGCCCGCTCGTGGCCATCATCATCCGCAAGCCCGGCGCGGCCTTCTTCGGCGAAACCATCGCCGCGGTCATCGAAACGCTGCTGGGCAATCCATTCGGCGTGGCGCACGCACTGCTGATCGGCATGGCCCAAGGACTCGGCGCCGAAATCGGCTTCGCGGTCTTCGCATACCGCAAGTGGAACCTGCTCACCGTGACCCTGGCCGGCGCGTTGACCGGCCTATCCAATGGCCTGTACGAGTGGGTCGTCACCGCCGGCTGGTCGACACTGCAAGGCGTTGTGTTCACCGTCTGCTGCGTCATCTCCGGTGCCGTATTCGGCGGAGCGCTCATGTGGTTCGTACAAAAGGCGCTCGCCAAAACCGGTGTGCTCGACCGCTTCGAATCCGGCAAGGCCGACGTCGTGGCCTGAACCACGCAACTCACAATCCAACAACAAACACAGAAAACATGCCGGCCGTCCGCCGGCGTATCCAAGAAAAGAGAAAATCATGACCAACCACGTTCCAGAAGCAACGAAACCCGCCAGTGGAGACTACGCCTGGCTGGGCGCGGAAGCCGGCTCCGTCGCCGACCTCATGTACATGCTCAACACCGAGGACTGGTACGACGCCATCAACTCGCGTTTCGTCAGCGAGCTGCTTGACGACACCTTGCCGGAATCCATCCTCAAGGCGTACCTGATCCAGGATTTCAAGTTCTATAACAACGGCATGATGGCGCGTCTCATCAAACTCGCCCCACGTCAGGAGACCAAGGACATGCTCGCGGCGCAATCGCAGTGGTTCGCCGACAACGAGGCCACCTACTTCGAGCACTTCCTCGAGGCCTATCACGTCAGCCAGGAGGAATACGACGCGACCGAACCGACCCCGGCCAACAAGGAGTACGGCGCATACCTCGACAGCCTGTCCGACAAGAGCTGGCCGGAACTGATCACCGCGATCTGCTGCATGGAATGGCTGTACCTCGCATGGGCCAAGCGCACCGTCGACGCCGACGTCATCCAGCAGGTGCCGGCGCACAAGGGCTGGGTCGACCTGCATGAAGGCGCGCACTTCCGCAAGTGGGTCGGCGACCTCATCTCCCTGGTCAACGAATACTGCTCCATCGATGGTCCGGAAGCCGAAGTGTTCCGCACCATCGTGCATCTGGAGCGCCGCTTCTTCGACGACTCCTACCCGCAGGAGTGAGCCTGCGATCCACGACCGCATAAGCCATGAGCCGGGCGCGTACGATCGATGTCGTACGCGCCCGGCTCATTTGTTGCGGTTCCGTCCGGAGCCCGGCTTCCTCGTGCGCGACTGCCGCGCGGGGGCGGCCCGTCTACAGCGAGATCCCGTCGATGCGGCGGAGCTCATCGTCGCTGAACGAAGTGTTTCTAAGCGCACCGATGTTGTCGATCAGCTGCTGTGGACGGGACGCTCCGACCAGCACCGAAGCCACCATGCCGTCGTACAGCAGCCAAGCCAGCGACATTTCGGCGAGCGTCTGTCCACGCTCGGCGGCCAGATCGTTCAGGTCGCGAATCTGCTGAAGCCGTTCCGGCGTCAACGCGCTCTGCTGCAGGAATCGTCCGTCATGTGCGATTCTGCTGTCCGCCGGAACGCCGTTCAGATACCGGTTGGTCAACAGTCCCTGGGCGAGCGGGGAGAAAGTGATGAGTCCCTTGCCAAGACGGTGCGCGGTCTCCTTGAGCCCATTGCGTTCCACGGTGCGGTCGAAGATGTTGTAACGGTTCTGGTTGATGATGAACGGCACATGCATCTCATCCAAAATGGCGGTGGCCTTCTCGAGTGTGGGGCCATCATAATTGGACAGGCCCACATACAGCGCCTTGCCGCTGCTCACGGCCGTGGCGAGCGCGCCCATGGTCTCTTCGAGTGGTGTGGATGGGTCCATGTGGTGGTGGTAGAAGATGTCCACGTAGTCGAGGTTGAGGCGTTTGAGGCTTTGGTCGAGTGAGGCGAGCAGGTATTTGCGGCTGCCGAGGTCGCCGTAGGGGCCGGTCCACATTTCGTAGCCGGCTTTGGTGCTGATGATGAGTTCGTCGCGGTGGTGGTGGAAGTATTCGTGCAGGAGTCGTCCGCAGTTTTTTTCGGCCGATCCGGGTTCGGGGCCGTAGTTGTTGGCCAGGTCGAAGTGGGTGATGCCGTTGTCGAATGCGGTGAACACGATGCGGCGCATGGTGTCGTATGGGGTGGTGTCGCCGAAGTTGTGCCAGAAGCCGAGGGATATGGCCGGCAGTTTGAGGCCGCTTTCGCCGGCATGGTTGTAGGTCATGCTGTCGTATCGGTTTGGCGATGGCGTATAGACGGTGGTCGGTTCGAGCATGTTTTCTCCTTTGAATATGCTGCTCATGTCGTATCCGCAATCAACATACACGTCCGTTTGTCGTGCCGCAACATTGCGCAATACAATAAGGCGCATCGCGGTATTCGATGCGGTGGTAGGAGAGTGGCCCATGCGTGTGGAACATGGATTCGGTCCGGTTTGGGATGCCGGATCGCGCGTGTTGGTGTTGGGTTCCGTGCCAAGTCCGAAGTCGCGTGAGATGCGGTTTTATTATGGTCATCCGCGCAATCGTTTCTGGCCGGTCATGGCGGCTGTTTTCCATGATGACGGTTGTCTGCGCGAGTGCCGGGACCCGGACCAGATTGTGGGGTTGCGTAGGGATTTCGCTTTGCGTCACCATATGGCGTTATGGGATGTGATTGAGTCGTGCGACATCGATGGAGCGAGCGATGCCAGTATCCGTAATGCGGTGCCCAATGATCTTTCCCCGATAATCATGCGATCGAAAATCGCCCATGTCTTCACCACTGGCGCGAAAGCCGCGCAACTGTACCGTAAGCTCTGCGTTCCGCTGCTTCGGGCGCATGGATTGGACGGCATGCCGATGACGCAGCTGCCATCCACCAGTCCGGCGAACGCCAAAGCCGACCTGCCCGGACTCGTCGGAGCGTACGGATGCGTCGCACGCTCCGTTTCGCAGGCGTCGTAAGGCGTTTCCGACGGCTGCGGCATTGTCCGAACCCTATTTATACAATCGCGGTTGCGTTGAAATCCGAAGCGTCCTCCACTAATCCGTCTGGAATGGACGTTTCCCGCGAAAACCAGCAAAACGGAAGGCGAAAGATGGCACTGAGCGCCGCAATCATCCTTGCCGCGGGCGAAGGCACCCGCATGCGTTCCAACAAACCGAAGGTGCTGCACACCTTGGCCGGCAAAACGTTCCTGAACCGTGTCATGGACTCCGTGGCGGCCCTTGACCCCGATACGCTCGCCGTGGTGGTCCACTACCAGGCCGAACGCGTCGCCGAAGCCGCACGCTCCTACAACGAGCACGTCACCATCGTCGACCAGGACGACATCCCCGGAACCGGCCGCGCCGTGCAATGCGCGATGGCGCAGCTCACGCAGAAGGACGATCTGGACGGCGCCGTGCTGATCTCCGCATCCGACATGCCGCTGCTCGACACCGACACGCTCGACCAGCTGCTCGCCTTCCACGAGAAAAGCGGCAACGGCGCGACCGTGCTCACCACCATCCTCGACGATCCGACCGGCTACGGCCGCATCATCCGCGACAGCGAAGGCAACGTGCTGCGCATCGTCGAACAAAAGGACGCCAACAGCAGCGAACTCGCCGTACGCGAAGTGAACACCTCCGTATACGTGTTCGACGCCAAACTGCTCGCCGAAGCCATCGCCAACCTCAAATCCAACAACGCGCAGGGCGAATTCTACCTGACCGACGCGCTCGAAGCCGCCAAAGCCAACGGAGCCGTCGGCGCTTTCGCCGCCCCCGACCCGCTAAGCGTGGAAGGCGTCAACGACCGCGTGCAGCTCGCCGCGCTCGCCAAGGCGCACAACAAGCGCGTGTGCGAGCATTGGATGCGCGAAGGCGTCACCATCCTCGACCCGGACACCACGTGGATCGAGGACGACGTGCAGATCGCACGCGACGCGGTGATCCTGCCCGGCTGCTTCCTCCAAGGCCATACGGTGATCGGCGAAGCCGCCGAAGTCGGCCCGTACACCACGCTGATCGGCGCCACCATCGACGCCGAAGCGCATGTGGAACGCTCCCGCGTGCAGGAGACGCACATCGGCCGCGCCGCCAACATCGGCCCGTGGACGTATCTGCGTCCGGGCAACGAGCTCGGCGAGGGAAGCAAGGCCGGCGCGTTCGTGGAAATGAAGAAGGCGCACATCGGCAACGGCACGAAGGTGCCGCACCTGAGCTATGTCGGCGACGCCGACCTGGGCGAGCACACCAACATCGGCGGCGGCACCATCACCGCCAACTATGACGGCGTGCACAAGCACCACACCACCATCGGATCGAACGTGCATGTCGGCGCGGGCAACCTGTTCGTCGCCCCCGTCACCGTCGGCGACGGCGTCACCACCGGAGCCGGCTCCGTGGTCCGCCACGACGTCCCGTCCGACTCCATGGTCTATTCCGAAAACACGCAACACGTAGTAGAGGGCTGGAAGCCCGAATGGGAGCGCTGAACATGCCTGCATTGCAAGATTCCATCGACGCCATCCGCATCGCCGCAGCCGCGGCCGACCGCATGAAGGCCACCGACATCGTGGCGTTCGACGTTACCGAACCATTGGCCATCACCGACGCGATGCTCATCGCCAGCGCCTCGAACGAACGCCAGGTGCTCGCCGTCGCCGAGGAAATCGAGAAGGACCTGTACCTCAAGACCGGCAAACGCCAGCCACGCTCCCGCGAAGGCCTGACCGAAGGCCAGTGGGTGCTGCTCGACTACGGTGATTTCGTCATCCACGTCATGCACCAGGAATCCCGCGAATACTACCGTCTCGAACGGTTGTGGAAGGACTGCCCGAGCATCGACCTGCAGCTCGAACACGCCGAGGGCGAGCAGGAGCCGACGGCTTCCAGCGAAGCGTGATTTTTCATCCATCATCGAAACGTGCCTTCCCGAAAATCCTGCGGAAGGCACGTTTTGGTATGCGCCGTCCCAGCAATCCGAATACGATGGCAGACAGGCAATAAATCGGAAAGACAACCGGCAGATAGGGGAGAGGCATGCCCAGAAACGTCGAACTCGACCATGATGAGACCATGACGCCACACGTGCGTTCCATCACACTGGTGCGCCACGGACGCACCGCATACAACGCGCAGCACAGGCTGCAGGGACAGATCGACATTCCGCTCGACGAAGTGGGTATGTGGCAGGTTCGCCAGACCGCGTCCGCATTGCGTGAACTGTACGTGGACCGTCATCCCGAAGCGGCATGCCAGCTGGTCGTCTGCTCCGATCTCAAACGCGCGGCCGCCACCGCCCACGCGTTCGCCGACCCGCTCGGACTCGACGTGTATCCCGACGTCCGTGTGCGCGAACGCAGCTTCGGCGATTGGGAAGGCATCGCCGTCGAAGAGCTCGCCAAACGGTTCCCCGAGGATTATCTGTCATGGGCCCAGTTCCGCGGCGGCGAGCTCAAGTATGGCGCAGAACCGAAGCAGAACGTCGGCAGGCGTGGCGTCGAGGCGTTGAACGATTGGGCGTCGAAGGCCGGCTCCGATACCGACCTGTACGTGTTCTCGCATGGCGCCTGGATCTCGCAGACGTTGCAGACGCTGCTGGGATTGAGCGAAGTGCATGGCGATTTCGCCGACATTCTGTCGATGCGCAACGCGCATTGGGTGCGGCTGGCGCCGTTGGAACTACAGGGCGCGCTGCGGTGGCGTCTGGTCGACTACAACCATGGTCCGGCGATCGCCGACACCGAGCAGTGGGAGCATCCGCAGCTATAGCCGCCGACGAAAACGGGGGATGACGCGCGTCCCGTTCCCAAGTTTTTTCCAAGCTTTTCACAGAATCGCAAGTTTTTTCAAAGCGTAATCGGCTACCGTCATGCTCTGTGAAGAATTTTTTCAAGGGCATATCGTTTTCATCGATTTTCGCGGGCGCGCTTGCCGCGGTGACCTCGTTCCTGCTGTCTGCAAAAATCGGCATCGCGGGATCGGTGATTGGCGTCGCCGCCGGTTCCATCGTCTCGGCCGTTGCGACGCAGGTGTACAAGAACGTGCTCAAGGCGTCGGGGGAGAAGCTGCAAAACGCCGTACCGTTCGTGGCCAACGACAAGGACGGTACGGACGGTGCCGGCAAGAGCGGCGATGACGCCACCACGGTGATCGCTCCCGCCGAATCCGAGGGCGAGCAGACCAAGACGCTGTCCGCGGAGGAATCCGATGAGACCACGGTCATGACGTCCGTGGACGGGGATACGACCGCGGCGATGCCCGCAACGTCAGGCCGTGTCATCTCCTCCGCGCAGGCCGGAGGACGCGAATCGAACATGCTTCCGGACAATGGCGGCGGAAGTATCCAGCATGCTGGACGCCGGGCGTCGTTTGACGCTTGGCTGCATGGCAAGCGTGCGCCGATCGTCATCGCGATCGTCAGCGCGCTTATCGGCGTGGCCGTGAGCGCCGGACTGATCCTCGCGTTCACGGGCGGACATGGAACCGATACCGTGGTGCGTGACATGGTCAACAGCAAGCAGACGCCGTCGGATGACAATGCCGGCGATTCCACCTACGGCAGCGGAAACAACGGCACGCAGGACAATATGCAGAACCAGTCCGGCACGACGGACACCGATAAGGATTCCACCACGAACTCCGACAGGAACAACGGCAAGGACACCGGGAAGAAGACGGATTCCACAACCGGCGGCACCGGAACGTCCACCGACGGCTCGGACTCGTCCACCAACACCGGAGACGATTCGAACAAGACGGATTCGTCCACGGACTCCACTACGCCATCCGACGGATCGACGTCAGGCACCAACAATTCGGGACAGTCGGGCGCGGGGACGACCACCACGCCGAATGGTTCGACATCCACGAACCAGAATCCGACGCCGAACGGTTCGAATCCCAATGGCACATCATCCGGCACGTCAGGCAATGGGACGGACACTTCGAAATAGCCTATGAGGCATGCGGCCGGGGCTTTCCTCGACCACGTGCCCGACACGCCGCGAATTGCATGATTCTGCTCTGTGTTGTATCTTATACAAGGTTTGCAGAGCAGACATTGGGGCTATGGCGCAGCTGGTAGCGCATCTCCATGGCATGGAGAGGGTCAGGGGTTCGAATCCCCTTAGCTCCACGATTGGAAGGCTTCCGGAGAGATTCGGGAGCCTTTTTCTTTACCGTTTCCCGTCGGCTTCCGGGCAATCCGCGGATCGGATGCGAAAACCAAGAAAGCGAGAACCATGATCGACGAAGTACTGTTCCTGCGCCACGGACGCACCGCATACAATCTCGCCAGACGGCTGCAAGGACAAATCGACATTCCCCTCGACATCGTCGGACGGTGGCAGGCGGACCAAAGCGCGTACGAACTCGCCAAAACCTACTATTGGGCGAAAGTCGCGCATCTCGCCGAACATAACGACCAGCTCGCGCAACCCGCATACGGCAACGCCCATCTGGCCGACGTCGACGAAATCAACAACGCGCCCGCCGCGGCCCGCCGCATGCTCGTCGTCTCATCGGATCTGTTCCGCGCGCAGCAGACCGCGCACGCCTTCGCCGACCTCATGGGGCTGGACGTGGAACTCGACCCGCGTCTGCGCGAACGCAGCTTCGGCGAATGGGAGGGCATGACCCGCGAGGAGATCTGCGAGCATTACGCCGACGACTACCATTCCTGGCGCGCCCACACGGGAGGCGAAACCAAGCATGGCGTGGAAAGCCGCATCCATACGGGCCGACGCGGCGCGGAAGCCGTGCGCGACATCGTCGCCAAACACCATGACGAGACAATGCCTACCACATTGCTTCTCGTCGGCCACGGCTCATGGATCGTGGCCACCGTGGCGGTGCTGCTCGACATGGACCCCGACGATCTCAACAACGTCGGCGCGATGCGCAACGCCTTCTGGACGCGCATGACCCCGCACACCGACCCCAGGAACGCGGACCGTCCCACTTGGAAGCTTGAGGAATTCAACCAAGGCCCCGCCATCGCATCATTCGCCGACTGGGAGAACGGTCCCGAATCGTTACGCGCGCCCGGCATGCCGCTGTGGAAGCCGATCATCCAATAAGCATCCAATACACGGCGCCGAAAACATCATCCAAAGTGAACTCTTGATGAAATCACCGCCGTCCGTACGGCAAATTCTCACGGTGGGACTATCCTTAATGAGGTTGTTTGCCCGACCATGCGGCGAGCCGGGAATCCGGCGATCGTTCCGCATGCGGATCGGGCTTCCGTACAGCGATAGAACGTTGGAAAGCGCGAAAGGCGGGTGAGAGACATGTTGAGAATGTTCAGAACGATTAACGGCCAGGTGGAGCAAATCCAAAAACCGGAGAACGGCTCCTGGTTATGTCTCTCGGCGCCCACCGACGTGGAGCTCGCCAACGTGTCCATGGAAACCGGCATCGACCTGGCCGACCTGCGCGCCCCTCTGGATGACGAGGAACGCTCGCGCGTCGACGTCGAGGACGACTACACGATGATCATCGTGGACATTCCTACCGTGGAGGAACGCGGCGGCCGCGACTGGTACGAGACCATCCCGTTGTCGATCATCATCACCCAGTCCGCCATCATCACCGTCTGCATGCAGGACACGCCCGTGCTGCACCCGTTCATGGAAGGCACCATCCGCGGCTTCAACACATACATGAAGACCCGGTTCATCCTGCAGATCCTGTACCGCAACGCCACCATGTACCTGCGTTACCTGCGCATCATCGACCGCGAAAGCGACAAGCTCGAACTGAAGCTGCGCCACTCCATGCAAAACCGAGAGATCCTTATGCTGCTGGAACTGAGCAAGACATTGGTCTACTTCACCACATCTCTCAAATCGAACGAAATCGTCATGGAGAAGCTGACCACGCTGCCGCGGCTCAAGCAGTATCCGGAGGACGAGGACCTGCTCGACGACGTCATCACGGAAAACAAGCAGGCAATCGAGATGGCCAACATCTACAGCGGCGTTCTCGCCAACATGACCGACGCGTTCGCATCGATCGTGTCGAACAACCTGAACAACGTGATGCGCATCTTCACCATCATCTCCATCACCCTGTCGATTCCGACCCTGATCTTCTCCATGTACGGCATGAACTTCCAGGAAGGCATGCTCGGCATGCCCCTCACGGACAAGCCATGGGGCTTCGCGGTGATCATCGGCATCTCACTGGTCCTTTCGGCGATCGTCACCTGGTTCCTCACCCGGTCGCGCATGTTCAAGTGACGTCCATGATGGGAAAAGCGCGATACGTGGCCGCGGCGGCATGCGCGGCATTACTTGCGGCCGGCGCCGGCGCGTGCGGCACATCGGTTTCCGTGGTGACCGAAGGCGCGGCGCAGGGGCCGACGATCGCGATAGGAGTGGCCGCCGACCAGCCGGGGCTTGGATACCTGCATGGAGGCGAATACTCCGGTTTCGACATCGACGTGGCCAAATACGTGGCGAAAACCCTCGGATACGCGGAAAAGCAGATCGTGTTCAAACAGCTGTCCCCGGCCATGCGAGCCTCCGCGCTCACCGACGGCACGGTGGACATGGTCGTGGATTCCTTCTCCATGGACGCGACCCACGATGGTGAGGCCGACGTCGCCGGACCATATCTGACGGTCCGGGAGGCGCTGCTCATCCGCTCCGACAGCGCATCCGAAATCACCGGGACCGACAGCCTGTCCGATAAAACCGTATGCGCGGTCGCTGGAAGCGCGGCGTACGACAACATCCGCAGCCGCACGAAAAACACCCGCACGACGGTGGCGGAACGCGACACGTATCCGCAATGCATGACGGCGCTGATGATCGGCGAGGCCGACGCCGTCGCCGCCGACGACGCGATCTCGGCCGGACTGGCGTCGAACAACACAGGCGACCATCTGAAGATCGTCGACGTTCCCGACACCACCTGGTCCTACGGCATCGCCGTCAAATCAGGACAGGACGAGCTGGTCGGGCAAATCGACGCCGCATTGCGCGCCATGGTCAAGGACGGCTCGTGGCAGAAGGCCGCGGCCGACATGGGCAAGTCGATCGGATACACGCCCGACGCGTCCATGAATCCGCCGAAGGCAACGGCCAAGGCCCCGTCCTCCGGCGCGTCCGCGGCATCGGAAAAATAACGGCGGCGCACGTGCCTGAATAGTGGTTGATTCCTTGCGAAGTGTCCAGTTGCGCGGCTAATTTCATGCATTATGAGTGACACTGAGAAAAGCGCGCAGGCGCAACCGAACGAATCCGCCGAACCGTCGTTCCGCTACAACGCGAAGCTGGCGCAGGGCATCGAAGAGAAATGGCAGAAGATCTGGGATGACGAAGGCACCTTCTGGGCTGCCAACGTCAACGGCGACCTGAAGGACGGCAAGGGCCATAACGCCGAAGGCCGCCCGTCCTACTTCGCGATGGACATGTTCCCGTACCCGTCCGGCAAGGGCCTGCACGTCGGCCACCCGCTGGGCTACCTCGCCACCGACGTGGTCAGCCGCTACCACCGCATGAAGGGCGAGAACGTGCTGCACGCCATGGGCTACGACGCCTTCGGCCTGCCGGCCGAGCAGTACGCCGTGCAGACCGGCCAGCATCCGCGCATCACCACCGAACAAAACATCGCCAACATGCGCCGCCAGCTGCACCGCATGGGCCTGAGCTTCGACAACCGTCGTTCCTTCGCCACCATCGACCCCGGCTACGTGCGTTGGACCCAGTGGATCTTCTCCCGCATCTACGACGCCTGGTACGACGAGGACGCCACCAACCCGTCCGGCTCCAAGGGCTGCGCCCGCCCGATCAGCACGCTCGTCGAACAGTTCGAATCCGGCAAGCGCGCCATCCCGGGCTTCGAAGGCAAGGCCTGGGCCGACCTGAGCGAAGCCGAGCAGGCCGACGTGCTCAACGACTTTCGTCTGGCCTACATCTCCAAGTCCCCGGTCAACTGGTGCCCGGGCCTGGGTACCGTGCTCGCCAACGAGGAGGTCACCGCCGAAGGCAAGTCCGAACGCGGCAACTTCCCGGTGTTCCAGCGCGAACTGCGCCAGTGGTCCATGCGCATCACCGCATACGGCCACCGTCTGATCGAAGACCTCGACACCATCGACTGGCCTGAGAAGGTCAAGCTCATGCAGCGCAACTGGATCGGCGAATCCCACGGCGCTTCCGTGCATTTCGACGTCGAGACCCCGAACGGCGTCAAGGACATGGAGATCTACACCACCCGTCCCGACACCCTCTTCGGCACCACCTTCGCAGTCGTCTCCCCGGAACACCACCTGCTTGAGAACGTTCCGGAAGAATGGCCGGCGGAAACCCCCGAGGATTGGAAGGGCGGCTACGCCACCCCGGTCGAGGCCGTGAAGGCGTACCGTCTGGCCGCCGAAGCCAAGACCGCCAAGGACCGCGTGGACGAGGCGGGCGAGAAGACCGGCCTGTTCACCGGCCTGTACGCCATCAACCCGATCACCGGCGCTAAGCTGCCGCTGTTCACCGCCGACTACGTGCTCATGGACTACGGCACCGGCGCGATCATGGCAGTGCCGGGCGGCGATCAGCGCGATTACGATTTCGCCGTCAAGTTCGGCCTGCCGGTCATCTACACCGTCAAGCCGCTGCCGGAATCCGGCGACGACCTCGCCAACTATGAGGGCAAGGCGCCGTTCGTCTCCCATGACGGCATCGTCATCAACTCCTCCATCGACGCGACCAAGGCCAAGGGCGATTCCCTGAGCCTCGACGGCCTGCGCGTGGACGAGGCCATCGACAAGGTCAACGCCTGGCTCGAATCCGCCGGCGTCGGCAAGGGCACCGTCAGCTACCGTCTGCGCGACTGGCTGTTCAGCCGCCAGCGCTACTGGGGCGAGCCGTTCCCGATCGTCTACGGCGAGGACGGCACCCCGCACCTGCTTCCCGACGAGCAGCTGCCGATCAACCTGCCGGACGTGCCGGACTACAGTCCGAAGACCTTCGACCCGGAGGACGCCGAATCCAACCCGGAGGCTCCGCTGAGCCGCAACGAGGACTGGGTCAAGGTCGAGCTCGACCTGGGCGACGGCAAGAAGACCTACTACCGCGACACCAACACCATGCCGAACTGGGCCGGCTCCTGCTGGTACTACATGCGTTACCTCGACCCGACCGACACCAAGCACATGGTGGAGAAGGACGAGTTCGACTACTGGATGGGTCCGGACCACAACAAGACCGCCGGCAAGTCCGGCGGCGTGGACCTGTACATCGGCGGCGTCGAACACGCCGTGCTGCACCTGCTGTACTCCCGCTTCTGGCACAAGGTGCTGTTCGACCTCGGCTACGTCGACTCCATGGAACCGTTCCACAAGCTGTTCAACCAGGGCATGATCCAGGCATACGCCTACACCGACGACCGCGGCCAGTACGTGCCGGCCGCCGAAGTGGTGGAAGGTCCCGCCGACGCCAACGGCGAGCCGACGTTCACATGGAACGGCCAGCATGCCAACCGCGAGTTCGGCAAGATGGGCAAGAGCCTGAAGAACATCATCACGCCTGACGACATGTATGAGAACTACGGCGCGGACACCTTCCGCCTGTACGAGATGGGCATGGGCCCGCTGGCCGAATCCCGTCCATGGAACACCCGCAACGTGGTCGGCTCCATGCGTTTCCTGCAGCGCCTGTGGCGTAACGTCATCGACGAGACCACCGGCGAGGTGCGCGTCACCGACGGCGAGCTTGACACGAAGACGCTGAAGCTGCTTAACAACACGATCGCCGACGTGACCGTCGAGATGGAGGCCATGCGTCCGAACACGGCCATCGCCAAGCTCATCGTGCTCAACAACCATCTGACCAGCCTCGACGCCGTGCCGCGCGCCGCCGTCGAACCGCTGATCCTGATGCTCTCTCCGATCGCCCCGCACATCTGCGAGGAACTGTGGAGCAAGCTCGGCCACACCGAATCCCTGGCGCACGCCGACTGGCCGAAGGCCGACGAACGTTACGTCGGACAGGATTCCGTCACCGCGGTCGTGCAGATCAAGGGCAAGGTGCGCGCCAAGCTCGAGGTCTCCCCGGACATCGATCCGAAGGAGCTGGAGAAGATGGCGCTCGAAGCCGTCGCCGACCGACTGGGCGGCAAGGAGCCACGCAAGGTCATCGTCAAGGCTCCGAAGATCGTCTCCATCGTTCCCGCGGAATGATCTTCTGACGAGACGGCCCGCATAAGAGGACGCGGGTTCTTCCGCACCATGGCGACACGCCAGGAATGTGGATAACCCGCGTTCTCCGACCACAGGAGCCGTTTCGGCTGGACAGTATGCCCATGCATCCTCCAATGTTGGATGCATGGGCATATTTGCATTTCGCGGCACTCACCCCATCCGTGCCATCCACACGGCGGACGGCGGCACTGGCATGCCGGCCGCCACGAAGCGGCTGCGGGGATTGGGCATGCCCGAAAAACCGTCCCGACCCAACAGCCTTACGGCCATGGAGGCGCAATCGGACGAACCGTCCGCATCACACGAACCCGCACGACCGATGCCGCAGCGGAAGACGCATGACGCGAAACCGACATTGGCGGAGCTCGCCGGCGTCCGGCCGACGGACAAACCCGACGAGGGGGAGCGGCCGAAACGCGACAGGCCACGATTGGCGTTCCGCCCGTTCCACGCGCTCATGGCGATCCTCACTTTGTCGTGCGCGCTGTGCGCGAGCCTGACCATGCTCGTCCAACAGACGATCCACTACAGCGAACTGCAGCATTCGCGGTCGCAGATACGCTCACAGGCCCAACAGCAGCCGCAACAGGCCCCGCAAACGGAACAAACGCCGGCACCGCAAGAAAACGGGCCGACGCAGGACGCGTCCACACCGGACAGCCATGACGGGCAAGACGGAGCGCAGCAATCGAACCAGCTTGACCTCAACACCGCAGACCTAGGCGAATTGCAGACCCTCAAAGGCGTCGGACCGGTCACCGCGCAGCGCATCCTCGACTATCGAACACAGATAGGACGGTTCGACAACGTCGACCAGCTTCTGGAAGTCAAGGGCATCGGTTCGAAGACTCTGGCGAAGTTCCGTGACCAAGTGTGCGTGAGATGACGGGCACACGCGATTGGCTGACCAGGGAGCGCGGGAGCCGAGACTGGAGACTGCTGCCGGCCGCAATATGCGGTTGGGCGGCCAGTCTGGCCGCGCACGCCGGCTTCGCATATTGCATGTCGCATGACGGCATGCTCGGCGCTTTGCCGGCCGTTCTCACCTGCATGATACCGCTGGCGGTCCTGGCGGGACTGCCCTTCCCACGATTGCCGGCGTCCGTTCGACGACGGATAACGCTCTGGCATGCGAGCGTCACGGTCTGCGCGATCGCTGCGATGGTTTGCGCGGCAAGCGCGTTGACCTATGATTTGCTGCAATGGCGCGACCCGGCTTCTCGGGCGGCCGCGGAAGGCGACGCTTCCGTCGTCGTCACGGCGCGCGCCACCTCGCCGACCGTCATCTCCGACAGACGGTCGAACGACTGCCGTGCCGACGCGCGCATCACATCGGTCACCATCGACGGCGTACGGCAAACCAGTTCGGCACGAGCGCGTATATACGCGGACCGGCCTGAATGCGGCAAACTCAAACAGGACGGCACCTACAAGATCGCGGGCCGCATCTCCGAAGCGCGATACGGTGCCATGCCGTTGTGGCTGACCGACGTCACGACAGTCGAACACGTCAGGCCGCCAAACCTGCCGATGCGCGCCATCGGCATGATGCAGGAGGCGTTCTTCGTCCAAACCGCACGTCTTTCCGACCAAGGGAAAGTGCTCGTCCCCGGACTGACATTGGGTGTTCTCGGACAGGACTACGTGCCGGTCGAAGGCGATGGCACCAACATCGATTCCACATACGCCGCACAGGTGGAGGACGCGTTCCAAAGGTCCGGAATCGTGCATCTCATGGCGGTCAGCGGCGGCCATCTGGCCGTGACCGCCGCATTGGTGCGTTCCGTCTGCTCGTTCTTCCTTCTGCCGCGACGATTCACCGCACTGCTGGTCGCCATGTCGTACATCATGCTGTCGGCATGCGTGTTTCCGTCGGATTCGGTATCCCGCGCGCTTTTGATGGGATTGTCCGGCGCGGCATGCCTGTTCATCGGCAGACGAGGCCAGGCGATGGCGTCGTTGAGCTGGACCACATTGGCTATGCTGATGGCATGCCCGCACATGTCGCAAAGCTTCGGATTCGCCCTGTCCTGCGCCGCGGTGCTCGGCATCGTGCTGTTCGCCGACACCCTCAACGCATGGATGGAACCGGTCCTGCCACGGTTCGTGGCCGAGGCTCTGTCCATGACCATAGCGGCGCAAGTGTTCACCCTGCCGATCCAGGTGCTCATCGAACCGGAACTGCCGGTGTTCTCCATACCGGCGAATCTGATGGTGGCGCCGTTCGTGGGTTTCGCCACATTGGCCGGCCTGGCCAGTCTTGCCGTCTCATGGCTGATTCCGTGGCTCGGCCTGCAACTGGCCCGTGCGGCCTCCTGGGGCACCGCGGTCATGGAACTGACCGCCCTTGAACTGGGTTCCGGCAGCCAGGCCACGATACCGTGGGCCGGAGGCGTCGAGGGAGCGGTCCTCGTCTGCGTGGTGGAAGCCGCCTGCGCGGCCGCCGCGATCATGACGCACCGGCTGTTCGGACGCATGATGGTCCAGGAACCCGATCTGCCCGGAAAACGTCTGATAGCCAACCCTGTGGAACGGCTGCGCATGTGGATGGAACGTACTCGGAAGGCATTGCGCGAACTGCAATGGGAGGAATAGGCCATGCCGGTTTTGTCCACCGATACAGCGAGATTGAATGGTATGCCGAAACCATCCGCAGCCACCACGCCCTTCCACCTCGTGTACGGAGGCGACTCGTACCTGAACGACCAGACGGTGCGCGACCTCAAACACGAGGCGCAACGCCGGTATCCCGACGCGGAAACCATCGAACTCGACGCGGCAAACGCCGACCATTACGCCTTCGACGAGGCGGTAAGCCCATCATTGCTTGCGGATCGCGCCATCGTCATCGTCACCAACCTGCAGAACGCGGACGAAAAACTGGGCGACGCCATGGTCTCTTACTGCAGACAGGCGTGCAAGGAGCCGGCGGACGCGTGCATCGTCATCTGCCAGCATGAGGGCGGTGTGAAGGGCAAACGTCTGGTGGAGCAGCTCACCAAGGCCGGAGCGTACAAGGACGCTGTCGCCGACCTGAAGAAGCCCGAGGCCAAACTCAACTTCGTCATGCAATGCTTCGAACGGCGCAAACGCCGCGTCGAGCCGATGGCCGCGCAGCAACTCGTGGCCGTGTTGGGGGATAGGACCGGCGAGCTTGCGGCCATGGTCGGCCAGTTATGCTTCGATTTCGACGACAATCCCATGACGCTCGACCGCGTCAACCAATATCTCACCTCCAATCCGCAGGTGGATGGCTTCCGTGTCGCCGACCTCGCGTTGTCGGGACGTACGGCGGACGCGATCATCGCCATGCGATCGTCCGTGGAACAGGGCACCGCTCCGATTGCGCTTATCGGCGCGCTGGCCATGAAGCTGCGGACGATGGCGAAGGCGTCGGCGGTGCGTGCGGGCACCATTTCCACGGCCGAGGCGAAAACGAACCCCTGGGTGTTGAAGAACGCGACCCGGCAACTATCCGGATGGACGTCAAGCGGCATGAGCGCATGCATCCAGATGCTCGCATGGGCCGACGAGCAAAGCAAAACCAATGGCTCGGACCCGGTCTATGCTTTGGAACGGTCCATCGAACTGATCAGCCGCAAAGGACGTGCCGCATGAGCAACACCATTACCATCACAGCCGCCACCGGCGAGGACATGCAGGCGTTGGGGGAGCGTTTGGCGAAGCTTGCCCGTGGAGGCGACGTGCTGTTGCTGTCCGGTCCGCTTGGCGCCGGCAAGACCACGTTCGCGCAAGGGTTCGGCGCGGGACTTGGCATCGGAGAGCCCATCGTCTCGCCGACCTTCACCATCGCACGCGAGCTTGAGGGACGGTTCGCGGACGGTTCGCCGGCGCATCTGGTGCACGTCGACGCCTACAGGCTCGGCGGCAACGCCTACGCGCCCGGACAGGACACGGTCGGACGGCTATTGGACGAATTGGAATCGCTCGGCTTGGACGAGGAATTGGAGGATCCGGGCGAGCATACCGTCATCCTGATGGAATGGGGCGAGCAGATGGCCGCCGCATTGGCTCCGGAACGGCTTGAAATCCACATCGACCGTCCGCTTGACGCGCCCGCCGTGACCGCGGACGGCGAGCTGACCAGCGCGGGCGCACGCACGGTGACGTTGGTGCCGGTGGGCGCTGCCTGGGATTCGTTCGATTTCACCGCGGGAAAACGCTGACCCTGTCTAAGACGCATCCGACGTGGCCGACCGCACCGCATGCCGTGGCTTCCAGCGCCGGTTGTACAGTGGTTGGCAGTTTGGCACAAGGAGTTTTCAAGCATATGCAGACACTGGTGATTGACACCTCATATGGTTCGACCGTAGGCGTGGTCGGACATGAACCCATCGTCGAAACGGATTCGCGCACCCATGTCGAGAAACTGCAGGTGAACATCGCGCAAGCCGTCGAACAGGCTGGACTGCAGGCGTCGGACATCACCCGCATCGTCGTCGGCGTCGGACCGGCGCCATTCACCGGCCTGCGCGCCGGCATCGTCGCGGCCAAGGCATTGGCCTTCGCCACAGGCGCGCAACTGGTCGGACAGGACGTGCTCGCGCCGCAATGCCTGGCACATACTCAAGCTACGGACGATCGCCGCCATCTGACGCTTGCCGTCAACGACGCGCGTCGCCGGCAACTGTATTTCGCGCTGTATGACGGCGGCACCGTTGCGGACGGCGTCGGACAATCGCCCATAACGTTGATCGACATGGACATCGACTATCCGGATTCCATCACGATGCGCGTCAATGACGTTCTTACGAAGCTCGCCGACACGGGCAAGCCGTACGTCGTCGACGTCATCGGCCATGGTGCGGTCAAATACGCGCAGTCGTGGAATGCGATTGCCTCCCTCGGCGAAGTCGACGACCATGCTCTGCTCGACGAAGGCGCGGAAGGATTGGCGCGATTCGCGGCCTTCACCACCAGCGAACAGGCGTTGGCAGAACCGACCCCCGTCGAACCGTTATATCTGCGTCGTCCGGACGTGTCAGTGCCCAACCCGCTCAAGCATGTGCTCAACCATGCCGGCGCCGAACGAACGGAGTGACGGCACGCCCATGATTGTCGACCATTCCCAGATTCCGGAAGACACCGCCGTCGGACAGATCGCCGCATTGGAAAAGGACCTGTTCGGCCGCGGCGCGTGGAGCGAACAGTCCGTACGGCAGGAATTCCACGCTCCGGCACGCACGTATCTGCTCGACATTGAAGGCGATGCCGTACAGACGGCGGATCCCGTCGTCCGAGGCTACGCAGGCTACTGGTACGACGGCGACGACGCGGAGATCATGACGATCGGCGTCGGCAGACCATACCAACGGCAGGGGATAGCGGCGGCGCTTCTCGAAACACTGATCGTCTCGGCGCGTCGGCAGGGCGCCAAACGCATGCTTCTGGAAGTCCGAGTCGACAACGTGCCGGCATTGGCGTTGTACGAAAGGTTCGGCTTCACGCGGATGGGATTGCGCAAACGCTACTACCAGCCAGAAGGCATCGACGCGTACACCATGAGCCTCGACTTGGAGCCGCGCGTCGTCGGCTTCAGCGCAACAGCGGATACAGAGCACACTTCAGCAACACACACAACGGAGCAGCAATGAGCGAACCAATCGTACTCGGCATCGAATCGACCTGTGACGAAACGGCGGCGGCCGTGGTGCAGGGACGCACCCTCATTTCCAACGTGGTCGCGTCCTCCATGGACGAGCACGCCCGCTACGGCGGCGTGATTCCCGAAATCGCCTCTCGCGCGCACGCCGAAGCGTTCGTGCCATGCGTCTCCAAAGCTCTGGCCGACGCGAACATGACGCTGTCCGACGTCGACGCGATCGCCGTATCCGCGGGACCCGGCCTCGCCGGCTGTCTCGCGGTCGGCGTGTCCGGCGCGAAATCGTTGGCATGGGCCGCGAACAAGCCGATCTACGGCATCAACCACGTCATCGGACATATCGCGGTGACGCAGCTGCAGTTCGGACCGTTCCCCAAGGACACGCTTGCGTTGATTGTGTCGGGCGGGCACACTTCGCTGCTGCATGTCGAAGACGTGGCGCGGCATATCGACGTGGTCGGCACCACGCTCGACGACGCTGCCGGCGAATGCTTCGACAAGGTGGCGCGTCTGCTTGGTTTCCCGTATCCCGGCGGCCCGCACATCGACCGTCACGCGCAGCTGGGCAACCCACATGCCATCAAAGTGCCTCAGGGCCTTACACAAGGCAAGGCGGGGCAGCAGCATCCGTACGATTTCAGTTTCTCCGGCGTGAAGACGGCCGTGGCGCGTTGGATCGAGCAGCAGCAGGCGGAAGGCAATGAGATTCCCATCGACGACGTGTGCGCGTCGCTGGCCGATTCCGTCGCGACGGTGCTCGCCAAGAAGGCGATGCGCGGTTGCGAGCAGTACGGTTCGAAGACCCTGATCGTTGGCGGCGGCTTCTCCGCGAACTCCCAACTGCGCGCCAAACTGTTGGAGGTCGGAGCCAAGCATGGCGTCGAAGTGCGTATCCCGCAAATCAAACTGTGCACCGATAATGGCGCGATGGTGGCCATGCTGGGCGTGAACCTGGTGGAGAGCGGCGTGAAACCGTCCGAACCGGATTTCGCAATCGATTCCGCCATGCCGTTGACGAAGATCAGCATGTGACGGTAGTCCCGCCGCAGCAGGGGAGACACGCGCGGGATTTGCATTTTGCGTTTTACCGCGTATGATTCATGTCTTGTGCACAGCGCATTCCTGCGTAGCTCAGTTGGCAGAGCATCCGACTGTTAATCGGACGGTCACTGGTTCAAGCCCAGTCGCAGGAGCTTAGACGGAAACCCTTATGGGAGTAAGGTTTCCGGCGGAAACGGGAAGAGCCGCCAAGGGAGCTGAGGGCGGTTATTCTCTCCAATTCTCAGACAAACTCGCGGAACCATCACGAAAAAACCGAAAAAGGCACCACGACACGCCGATAAGGCGTTCAGTGGACGATCTGTGGGATGTTCGGCGGCGTTCGCCGTAAGGCCGCTGGCATATCACATGGGCGATGGAGAACGCGGAGCGAACAGGAGAGAACGCGGATTGCGCACCGGCGTTTCACGCGTGTCGGAAGCGGACCATCCTCCGACCGTTCAATGCCGACCGTGCCACACGCACTGGCGCACCTGTGACCATCAGAGTAGGCCGATTCTCTCCCGGAAGCGGGGGAGAGAACGGAAAAGACGCCACGGACGGGAAAGACCGCATCGACTGTAGATCATGGACGTTCGACAGGGAACCCGACCGAGGGAACGCCCTCATGATTCGTTTCTCGGTCGCTGATCCATCCTGTGCGTGCAGCCGGACGAATATCTCGGTTCGCTGTCCGAAACCCAGTAAGGGGGTATGGTAGTCTCATTATGTGAGACTTCACAATGTCTACATAAATACCGTTGATACGGTGTCAAAAACACGCAAAATATACCCCCTTTACACGAATTAACACTCTCGTTACATGTTCGTAACATAAAAACCGCCATTTTCCAACGATTTCAAATTTGCGTGTTGCGGTCATCGGTGACCGCAGCGTGACCGCAAATGACCGCAAGTGACCGAAACCCCCCGTAATGTCGAGAAAACGTTGGAACGACGCCGTTTTCAGTACATAAAACAGGCCAAAAAACGGCAAAAACACGGTAATACTAGTAAGTAAACCTACTCTTATGATATTAGAATTAAGTAAACCTATAAGAACTTGAATTAACCCAAGAGTTTACTTGACCTGCGAGAAAGAAAAAAATGTTTTAATTACTCGCTTCGCTCGTAATTAACACATCAAAAAGAAAGTCCGCGTGCTAAAATCGCGTCAGAAGCCAGCCAAACGGCTTGACAAACCGCCAGCAGGCACTCCGCGACCGGTCGGCATCTCCCCGCCGCCCATCTCCCCAAACGCAACCACGAAGGACAATCCGCCCCCAATGCAATCCGAATCCGCCGAAGAACAAGAAGCGTTCCTCTCCAAAGCCGACCACCTCCACAAGTGGAGCGGCGAATACCAATACGAAAACCTCCTTCTCGACGTGCTCCAAAACGGCATCCCGTCCAACGACCGCACCGGCGTCGGCACCATCAGCCTGTTCGGCACACGCATGGAGTTCGACCTGTCCAAAGCCTTCCCCCTCATCACCAGCAAGAAGGTCTTCATCAAAGGCGTCATATACGAGCTTCTATGGTTCCTCAAAGGCGACACCAACGTGCGTTGGCTACAGGAGCGCGGAGTGCACATCTGGGACGAATGGGCGGACGCCAACGGCGATCTGGGACCCGTCTACGGATGCCAGTGGCGCAATTGGCCGACCGACCTCGGCGGCATCGACCAGATCGCCAACGCCATCGAGACCATCCGCGAAGACCCGCACTCCCGACGCATCATCGTCAACAGCTGGAACGTCGAATCCCTAAACCGGATGGCATTGCCGCCATGCCACTGCCTGTTCCAATTCCATGTGCGCGGCGACAAGCTCGACTGCCAGCTGTACCAGCGTTCCTGCGACATGTTCCTCGGCGTGCCGTTCAACATCGCGGAATACGCGCTCCTGACCATGATGGTCGCCCAACAGACCGGCTACAGGCCAGGACGGTTCATCTGGGTGGGCGGAGACACCCACATCTACAGGAACCACCTGGAACAGGTCGTGAAGCAGCTTGAACGCGAGCCGCGTCCGTACCCGCATATGAGCATCGACAAGGCGTCCGGCATCGACGCGTACACGTATGACGACTTCCACCTGACCGGCTATGACCCATGGCCAGCAATCAAGGCACCGGTGGCCGTCTGATATATAAAAAAACGGGGACATCCTCATAGAAGGGATGTCCCCGTTTTTTTGTATGCGGTCACATCATGCTGTCCGACGACGCCACGATGAGCACGACCACTACACACAGGACGATGCCGAGGCCAAGGAAAATCCAAGCGTTCATCACATGAGTCGAATTACGCGAGTTGATGTACCTCAACGCCCGCTCCCGCACCTTGCGCTCCACCTCGTCCGCGTCATCCTCGGATTCAGCCACGCTCTCATACAATTCGGCCAACGGCTTCTGCTTGCCGCCCGCATCCTCCATGCGCTCCAACTCGTACTGCGTCTTCCAATCGATCACGCCGGACATGCGGATGCCGTTCCTCACGGCCATCTGCGTCAACAATACGAACACGGCGAAACCGACGAACACAGCCGCGATGACAATAAGAAAACCCATGACGCTCTCCTTTGCTCTCCTGCAATATGTCTCAACAGAGATTATCCCCCCAATTGATGGCTGATGAATCATGGGCGTTTCTCAAACAAGCCATCCTTGAGAATCTGCCTGTAATCCGTAAGAACCTGCATGGTCACGTCCAGCTCCGCCGCCATATGCCAGGTGTCACCGTCCCACATCCGTTCGGCCATGGCGAACTCGACCGGGCTTATCAGCATCAACGCCGTCTCGCGACGCGCCCTACGCTCGCACTTCACGCCGAACCGCGTGCCACAGCCGAGATCACGATACTTCGCGTGCACAAGCTCATGGCATAGGGTGCAGAGCCTCTGCCGGTCGTTCAACCAGTCGGCAAGCCATATCGTCCGCAGCCGGTCGCAGTACAGGCCGCAGGTAGTGCCGGGAATATCGGATTCCAAAACCTTCAAACCCATGTGCTCGGCCTGACGTTCCAAAACGTCGATGGTGATTCGTGACATTGTTCCCTTCGTATTATTAGGCGGCGGCATCATAAGTGAATGCCGCCGCCATATTCGTTGCTGTCGTCAGTCTTCCGGTGTTTCGGCTTCGAGTCTCGCGTTCGGATCGTCGTTCGCGGCCATGTCGAATTCTTCACGGTAGATGATCGGACTGTTCACCCAGTCGGCGTCCGCGTTTTCCTTGAGACGGCGTGCGAGTTCCTGGAGCAGCTCGTCATTCGAAGCGTTTATTAGTGCATCTGATATTTGTAGTTGTGATATATCGCTGTCATCCAGCAGCCCAAGCGCGACTAGACCGTTTATAGCTGAAACTCCGTATGCGCGGGCGATTTTCACGACATTTTCCGGAGAGAGTTTCTCTGGGAGCTGCCGATAAAGGGATGAAGGGACTATTCCGGTGTTGTCAGCCACGGTGTTAACCGTATCTGACCCGACTGTCTTTTTATACCATGTTGCAATACTCATGTTTTGCATTATGCAATACTTCTTCCAAACTCGCAACACGCCGAGTGTCGCTTCTCGCTTGACTTTTTTCGCAATATGCGATTATATGAATTGCAGAAAGCAAAAGAAATATTGCAGGTTGCGAAAGGAATCACTGATGGCTGAATACAAAATGCAGTTCCGAGACGGCTTCCTAGACCGAACCAAACAAATGAGCGGCCTCAAAACAGACGAAGCCTTCGCCGGAGCAATAGGAGTCAGCGAAAGCGTCCTAGCCAGAGCCAAAAAAACAAACGAATGCACACCACTCATGCTCATAGGACTCTACAAAGCATTCGGCTTCCAACCCGGCGAAATCGCACAAATCAAACAAACCGCCTAACCACACCACACAACACCAAGGAACCACAATGAAAATCACCACGCCAAACGAAACCAGACAACAGAAGCTCGAATACCTCACCAACAACGGCTACCTGCACAATCTGCGAGGAGAAGGGTACCTATCCACTAAAGCGCTAAGCCTCCTCACAAAACTGCCAGAGGATACGTTCACCACCTTCATCCCCGATGATATGGAAGACGGAACCACAGGAACGGTGAACATTCCAGAAGATTCAGTGAAAGCCATGCGCAGAGGCTCCAAGGAACTCCAAGCCAAATACAACACCACCGACATGATCGACATTCTCTACGCGGAGGCAACCAAATGAGCAACGATATCGTCGAAGTCCCGTTCAACGGGAGTGCGATGATCGCTCAAAGGTTCGATGACGGTGAAATCTACACTGCGTTGAAACCTATCTGCGAGAACATCGGCATCGCATACAACGGACAGTGGGAACGACTCAACAGAACGCCATGGGCAACCATTCGTATGATACGAACAGTTGGCGCAGACGGCAAACAACGTGACATGGTGGCAATCAGCCGCAAGACGTTGACCATGTGGCTCGCCACCATCGACACGAACCGACTCAGCGACGAACAGGCCCGCCACAACGTGACCGTCTACCAGCAGGAAGCCGCCGAAGCCCTTGACAAGTATTTCAACGAGGGTGGCGCAATCCGTGTTTCCGATGCTGATTCCGATGAAGACATTATGGCCCGTGCCGTGCTCGTCGCGCAGAAGACCATCGAACGCAAGAACCAGCAGCTCCAAGCCAAGGACGCGCAGATCAGGGAACTGGAACCGAAGGCTCAAGCGCTTGATGATTTCACGAACGTGGAAGACAGGCTGCTTGTCCGCGACGCGGCAAAGGTCCTGTCGAACGCCGGAACCCCCATCAAGGAAAAACAGTTACGCGAGTGGATGGCCGACCATAACTGGATTTTCAAATCCGGTGGCTCTTGGCGTGCAACCGCGGAGCATTGCGCTGCCGGTCATCTCGTGATGGTCATGTCCCAAAAGCATGGAGTCAAGGATGATGGCACGGAGTTCGCCTTCCCTCCCACCGTGCGCATAACCCGCAAGGGGTTGGCACTGCTACACAAGCGTCTTGGCGAGATCGCCCTGGACAAGGCGCTTGACGCGGAGGTGGCGGCATGACGTTGTTGAATCCTCCGGCGCCACCGCATGAGTTCGTTCTTGACGAGGGTGGGCACTGCGTCTTCCGTATCAATGATCGGAAAGGCGGGTCAATCGTTGAAAAAGATGGACTCAAGACGAGCACGTTGTATGAGGTTCCCGAATCGAAACTGGCTGCGTTCATCCAATGGGCTTCCGACGTTCACGGTCAATCACGATAGGAGACAGTAATGAAAGACGATTACAAGACCCGCATGGTCGAGGAGTTCCACGAACTCAAAGACAGAATCGACAAGATCAACGACATCATCGAAAAATACAATAACGGCGAACGGGAGCACATCTCCGTAAGGGAAGCCTCCCTGATGATGGCTCAATCCTACATCATGCAGGATTACGCGCTGGTCCTCTTCGACCGTCTCAAAGCAGCGGGCATCAACCCCGAATCCGACGATATGGAACCGGAGAAAACGCCACTGCCACCGGAACCACAATCGCATGGCTTCTTCATCCCACGCGACGGCAAACCATACCTGATTCTCCATGACACGGACGGCGAATGGTCATACGTGACGAACACGCCTGCGGCCATGAGCAAAATCAGCTCTTGGAGTGAGTTGAACTACGATAGCAGCAAGTCCAGTGGATACCTTAACTGGGAGCAGCTGGTCGAAGACCTCGAAGATTCAGCCTTCCCGCTCATCCCACTGAGTGCCTCAAGTATGCCAACAATCGCCAAGGCGCTCGCCGACAACAACTGATTCTTCCCCATCCGCCTGCAACCCGGATGGGGACCCATAAGCTTCGCCAGCCACTCCGATAAACAATCAAACAGTGGAAAATTGAACGTTTATCGAATATCCACGTTCACCGGCTGGCAAAGATGGAACATCCCATGATGTCCCATGCCGTGGCTGAAACATATCCAAACGAACCGTCACAAGCGTTTGCATACACGCGCCGCCACGGCAATCGTCCAAGCCCACACAGTGGGAACAGGAACCGTACCACAAGACCATCGCCAATCGAACCAGACACCACACCTTCTCCTTTCTAAAAGGCATAAGACGATGATCTTGAACGGTTCGCGGTCCGAATCCGCGCTTGGACGCCAGCGGCATGACGTCAACGCCACCCATCGGGACGAAGTTTTTCACTTGGTTTTCTCCGCCCCGCATCGGGACCGATGGTCGGCCAGACTGGTTTTCCTTATTTTCCCAGTCGCCCCGCACACCCTTTTGCGAGCCAACCGTCCAGCGTCATGCCGCAACCCGCCTACACCAACCACCAATCCAAGGAAGGAGCACACACAAATTGACGGCACCCATCATCTTCGAAGACGGCATCCTCACCAAAGACGAGGCAATCGCCTTCACAAAAGTAGGAAAGAAAACATTCGAAGACCTGTACGGATTCCTCGGATACCAATCAGGCCAAAACAAACTCTTCACAAAAAAGGAACTCCTACTCCGATTCTACGAAATCAAGGACCAAGCAAAGGAGACCAAACAATGACCACCAGACGACTAGTCACCCCGAAAGACATACGCGACAGACAATTCCGACCCTCATTCCCATTCACGGGATACGACGCCAACCAAGTTGACGACTTCCTAGACGACTGCGCGCTCACCATCCACACCCTCTGGAACGCAAACCGGAAACTCGCCACGGAAAACAGACGACTCCAACACGAGAACCAAACCCTCAAAACCGACGTGAGCTTCTACAAGCTCGCAGTAGACACCATCGAACACCAAACAAAGGAACAACAATGACCAACACCCCCAAATACGACTTCAGCAGCCTCCGCCCCGACGAACTCAACTCCACCATCGCCGGACTCACCGCACTGAACAAACGAAGCGCCGAAGCCCTCAAAGCCGCAAAGGAAGAATGGCGGCGCTCGCATGACGGCGGCGATAATGAGCGCGCCATGTTCGCCGGACTGGATGCGGGTGAAATCAGTCTCAGCAAAGGCACCGAAGGCCATTACGAGGTCGTTGACGAGCGTGCGTATGGCGCAATGCTGCATGACAGCAAGTTCCTCATCCCCGGTGGGAAAGCTGCGGCGGAGGACGTGTGGATGCCACGCCCCGAAGCGAAGTCGGAGGCATATCTGAAGGACATGATCGCGGACCATGACGGCGAACTCCCACCCGGCGTCGAGTTCAAGCCGGGACGCGCCCAGACCGTCACGCTTCGCACCACGAAAGGATTCGTGGACAAGGCTTTCACCAGCGAGATAGCCCCGAAGATGTTCCAGATGCTCACTTCGACCAAGGAAGAGTAGCCATGTGCAAAAGCCTTACCATCACCAACGAGCAGGACACTTGGAGCCGCGCCCAGCTCGCGGCACTGTCCCAGCTTGGAGTGCAGAACGCGCAACAAGCCGACTTGGCAGTGTTACTGCACCAATGCCAGCGTACAGGACTTGACCCTTTCAGTCGTCAAATCTACCTGATCGAACGCCGTCAGAAGCAAGGCAACGAATATGTTTCCAAGCAGACAATCCAAGTCGGCATTGACGGTTTCCGTCTCATCGCCCGCCGCGCGGCGGACAGGAACCATGAACTGTTCAGCGAACCGGAAACCCTCTGGTGCGGAGAGGATGGCGTCTGGCATGACGTGTGGATCGCCCAGACCCCTCCGGTCGCGGCGAAAGTCACCGTCCGTCGAGGAGAAGGCGAGTTCACCGGCGTGGCCCTCTACAGGGAATACGTCGGAACCCGTTACGACAAGAATCTCCACAGGCAGGTCCCCACCAGCATGTGGACCTCGAAACCGGTGACCATGATCGCGAAATGCGCGGAAGCCCTCGCATTACGCAAGGCGTTCCCGCAGGATTTGAGCGGCCTGTACACGACCGACGAGATGCAGCAGACCAACAACGAGACCGAAGAGGAAATGGTCGAAGCCGAAGTGGTTGACGAGCAGCCACGTCAGAAGCCACGGCAATACGCTCCGCAGGTCCGTCAAGGCCAGCCGGAGCAGACCGCTGCCCAGGCTCCACCCAAGGGCCTCGCAAGTCCAGACCAGTTGAAGACAGTCACCGACATCCTCCGCGCCTGCCAGATCAAACCGGATGAAGCTGACGCGTTCGTCCAGAAAATCCTCCACGACCAGACGGTCACAAGCGTGAGCCTCACGGCGGTGCAGGCACAAACATTCATCAACGAATACCACAAGCACATGCAGCAGCAAGGAGCAGCACGATGAAATACGACCCGAAACACCTCACCTACGAGGACGCGTTGGAAATCGAAAAGCGTGGACTGGCCGTTACCGCCAAGAATTTCGAGGACGGTAGCCCGCACACCGGTCCGTTAAGGCATATGACTCTTTCCGATGCCTTGAAAAGCGCCGACATGGAGACGCGTCTGATGATGATCGCGGCCATCACGACGTCCGGACTCGAATACTTCTACATCGCCGTCCGCGAGCCTGGTTTCAACTATGATCTGCCCGCCATCGTCTTCAGGCGTGACGGCAGCATCGATGACAACTACATCATCGGCATCGAGGACCAGTCCACGAGCGGCGTCGAAATCAACGCCGACGAGCTGATGGACAGACTCGTCAAACAGGAGACGCCCGCCGCCGACGCGGACAAGTCCACAAGCGACCGGCAGACGGACGAGTGGAAGGCGAAGCTCCCGAAGGGCCTCGGCATCTACAAGGCCGCGACCGGCAGCGTGTGGCTGCATTCCGGCAACATGTGGACCCCGATTCTGAACCGGTACGGCAACGTGCCACCATCAGCCACACCACAGGACGAGACAGGGTTCGCCATCAGCTCGCACAAGGCGAAACGCTTCCCGTTCGAGAAGGTCAACCTCGCGAAGCTCCCCACCGAGGAAGGGTATTACCTCAGTAAAGACAGGACCAAACTGTTCCTGCTCGACCGTGACGGCTTCTGGACGCTCGTCGCATACATGGGCGCGAGATTGGACGACGGATACTTCGCTGACACGGACAAGTGCTCCCCGTGTGACGACCTCGAATACGTTCCGGTCGCCAGCCATCTGCGCGTAACCGAACGCAACATGCGCGAGTACGCGCCCCTCTCGAAGGCGAAACTCGGACTGCGCAAGCCAAGGCTGAAAAGTGTCCCGATCTGCGAGGCGGGCCGATGAGCATATCACGAAGGGCTGGCTGCACGTGCGCGTACTGCGTGCACGCGAACCCTATCCATACGGGACTCATCCCGTACTGCCAGCGGTGCGGCGAATCATCCTGTCCGCACGCGCGAAGCCACATGCTCATGTGCAACGTCGAAGCGGCCAACCGCCACAAGACGGCTGACGGTCTCAGAAACATGAAACCCAAAGACCAGCAGGGATGGGTCGGACTCAAATCCCATCCACGACACGACAAGGAGAACATCAAATGACCACACCGACCATCACCCTCGTGGGACGAATCGTCAAAATCAAAAAGGACGGCGACCTGTATCGGGCCGGAACCACGAAGAACGGCAAGAACTACATCCAGTTCCGCATCCTCTGCTCCAACAGGGTCAAGAACCCGGACGGCTCATGGGGTTACGGCGTATCCTGCTCCCGTACCTGCGAAGCGTGGAATGATCTCGCCACGCACATCCAGAGCAGCATCAAGGAAGGCGACGAGTATATCATCATCGGCAACGAGTCCGATGAACGTTTCGAGGATTCGTCCGGCGTCACGCACTACACGCAGAAGGTGAACGTCCGCGAGGCTGGACCAAGCCTGAGGTGGGGTACCGCGCAACTCGTCAACGCCAACCAGCAGGCCGGACCACGACAGGCGTCCACGACACCCGCCATGGCACCGCAGGCAGGCTCCGACCTGTGGGGCAGTGGCGGATTCGACGGATTCGGACAGCCCGCAGGAGAACCGGCGTTCTGATGTCACGCAATCGACAGTCGGCCAAAAAAGCCGGAACGGCAATGGAAACGGCGGTGGAACACTACCTGCAATGGGCGTTGAACGACCAGCGCATCATCCGCCGCCGTCTCCACGGCAGCAACGACCTAGGCGACATCGCCAACATCTTCTTCCATGGTCAACCCGTATGCGTCGAAGTCAAGAACACCAAACTCCTCAACGCCACGAAACATTACAACGAGGCGGTCGAGGAAGCCGGAAACCTTGACAGCCCATACCCGTGGGTCGTGCAGAAGAAGTCACGCGTCGGCCTATCCACGCTCGAACGAATCGGAAGGCAGCTCGCCTACACGGATTGGGACACATACAACACCATGTGCGCGTTGGCAGACAACGACAGGTACTTCACCCCACGAATCAGGACTGAGTTCCTAGGCAGACGCAAACAACTCGTGTGCGTCACATTGAAAAGCCTCGCACTCATCCTCAACGACGGACTGCCACTCGGACCGGAAGGACAATCATGATCGCGATAGTCGCCATATGCGCCATCGTCGTCAGCGTCATCGGATTCGTCATCATGCTCGGCTCCGTTGACCTCATCGACCGTAACAGGCCATCAGGCGACTGGCTGTGGTATTGGGGCATGATCCTAATCAATGGCGGTGTGATAACCATCCTCATCGACATCGGAATAGGACTCATGACATGACGGGAGAATCTGAAGTGAGGGACGGCTACACCCGACTCGACAACGGATTCTGGGCCGACGCGAGGATATGCAGACTCCGCGACGAAATGCCAAGAGCGGCGCTCATCTACGTCATGGCATTGAGCTGGTGCAGCTGCAACCTCACGGATGGAGACATCGACACCGACCAGCTGACGTACACGCTTGGCGCATCCGAACAGGAGATCGAAACCCTCATCGACATCGGCCTGTTCCAACAGACCATCACCGGCGTGCGCATCAACGAATACCAGTCGAACGGGAACCACACCAGAAAAGAACTCGCCGACCGGACGGCCCGCAACACGGCAAGCAAACGCCGAAGCCGCGCACGACAGGCATCCGACGACAAGTATTCCGCCGATTTCGAAACCTTCTGGAAAGCGTATCCACGACACGTTGACAAGCGTCCAGCCTGGAAAGCATGGAAGAACGCCATCCAAGACACGGGCGCGGACACCATCATCAACAGCGCCCGAGCCTATGCCAGACAGGTCGAGATCGAAGGAACCGAACCCAAATACGTCAAATACGCGGCCACATGGCTCAACGCGGCGGGGTGGGAAAACGAATACGACATCCGACCATCCCTCACCCTCCGCACCAATCCGACCATGATGAGCCGCAACGAATCGAACCGCATGGCGAACCTCAACAGGGCATGGCAGTACATGAGCGACGAGGAACGCCAACGGGCGATGGGAGGAACAGGATGATAACCAAAGGAGAGGCCGCGATGCTGCTGACCACGATCAACACGCATCACGGCAACGCCCAATGGGACGACCTGCAATTGGATGAGTTCTACCGCGAACTCGACAAACGCAACAGCATCCAAGACATGCGTACGGCGGTCGTGAGATTCTATGCGACCAAATCGGACAAGTGGATGCGTGCCGCCGACATCAACATCCTCTGCAAGAAAATCCGCGCGGGCCGGATTCCCGACGAGAACACCATCCAACAGCTCGCCGCCAAGCATCACGTCACGGCGGACGACTATTGGGAGTTCAAACGTCGCGTCGTCTTCGGCACCGCGCGGGAAGCCCAAGAGTTGGGCGAAGCCGTCAGCAAGGCCCTCGAACAGGCCGACCGTCCGCAAATCGCATCCAAGCCCATCGCATGCCAGCCAACCGTGGCCGACGATCTGGGAGACCTGTTCAAAACACCATGAGCAAATGGAAGGGAACCAACAAGTACGGCATCCACGAAAGCAAAGCCGCCTACTGGCGGTACACGCGGCAAAGGGACAAGGAAGCCGAAATCCTCAAGGAACTCGAACCCAATCCGCCAACGCATGTGGACCTGACTGGATTCGAAGACTACATCCAACGATTACGAGAACCGAAGGAGCCAACAATGGATGACAATTTTCTCATCTGGTTCGATGTCGAAACCAGCGGACTCGACCCAATGTCCGACAATCTACTGGAAGTCGAAGCCAGAATCACCGACATGAAGGGCCTTCAGGTGCCATTCGCCGACGACCCCCTGATATTCCATAGGGTCATCCGTTTCGATGACAACACGCCAATCCGCGCGTTCAACAGCACGACCATCGACATGCATTCCAGAAACGGACTCATCAGCGAATGCATGAACGCGGAAGACACGCTCAAAAACGTGGACAAGCAGATGGCCGTCTGGCTCATCGACACGGGCCTCGACCCCGGTCTCATGCATCCAGCCGGAACCAACGTCCACTTCGATATCCGATGGCTCGACGTGAACATGCCCAACACGAGCGGCATCCTCCACAAGCTCAGCCACCGGCGACTCGACCTTACCAGTTTCCGCCTCTTGGAACTGGCTCAAGGCGGCGACCCATACGATTGCGGACACGAAACCACGCATCGCACAACCGACTGCCTCAACCGAGACATCTCCGAATACGAAACCATCAGCAACCAGCAAGGACAGTGAAATGACCCTAGAAACCCTTGAAATCCAACCGCTCACCCCAAACGCCACAGTCACAAGGGCGCACGATTCGGACGCCGGACTCGACCTACACTGCATCGAAGACTTCCACATCGACGGACTAGGCCGCATCATGGTGGGAACCGGCATCGCGATCAACCTGCCCGAAGGCTACATGGCACGAGTCTGTCCACGTTCCGGCCTTGCCAGGAATTACGGCATCGACATCCTCGGCGGCATCATCGACGCCGGATACCGTGGCGAGATCAAAGTCATCCTGCATAACACGTCCACCAGCCGCGTCAACTTCCGTTGCGGCGACCGTATCGCGCAACTCGTCATCACGCCGGTGGAAACCCCCAGAATCCGCAAGGTCGTCAACTTTACCGACACGACGGAACGTGGAGGAAACGGATTCGGCTCGACCGGACGATGAACGACGGGAACCAGTCATGAAACGAAACATCTACAACATCCACGGACAACGATTGCGAGACACCCAAGCGTCAATGCTTGTCCACATCGTCGAAACACATCGAATGCCATCATCCGCATCCTATGCGAAACCGTGGGTCACGTTGGGTTCCCTCATCGACAGGCGTCTCATCATCCCACTCGCGGACGGCACCTACAAGCCGACCGAGCAAGGCATCGAGACCGCCGACGCGATCAGACGATTGGACAGGGGAGAGCCAATACGAAGGCCGAACATCGCGGAACGTGGCATCAACAGGAACTTCAACAAGTATTGGGACGACTACTACTCGCATCCACTCACATACGAATACCACCCCACATTGGAAATCATCTGCGAAAGGAGCCGATGATGTGGACACTCAGTCCGAAACAGCAGGAAATGCTTGCTGACGTGAGCAATATGCAGGGCCAATATCAGGCCGTCGATAACCAGACAAGCAGGGCACTGCTTCGTAATAAGTTCATCCGTCAAGTGAATGACCGGTTCGAGACGACCAAGGAAGGCGAACAACTGCACATGGAAATCGTGCATCAGGCGTTCGAGAAGGCAAGGATGGCGTTAAATGACTGACAATATCAATCCATCGCATTACAAGGATGGCCCGTTCGAATGCATCGAACTATCCCGCCTGCTGTCAAGCGACTGGGGCCAAGCCGTCCAATACTGCTTCAGATGGCAGCACAAGAACGGTGTCGAAGACCTCAAGAAGGCGCTCTGGTTCATCAATGACGCAATCACGCATAATGTGCCGTTCTTCGCCGCGTGCCGCAAACGGAACGCCGACATTCTCGAAGCTCAGGCAATCAGGCTTCTTGGCATCCTACAGGCCGAGAACTGGGCTGATCTCGAACCATTCTGGAATGAAATCAAGTGGGGATGTTACAAGAAGGCGGTCAAAGTGCTGGCCGACAAGATCAATGAAATCGAAAAGGATGGTGAGTGATGAACCGGGACCGGGTAATCATCGTCGCGATCATCTGCATGACGATTATCTTCATCGCGTCCACCGTATCGCCAGCCGGTTCCAGCGGGAAAACCGGCGCGGGCTTCCAGATGGAAACCGTCAAGACCGGTGACGTGACATGGGCGTGCTTGAAGCATAACGGCGAATACATCGGCTGCAACACGGTGGAGACGGTCAAATGAATGTTTTCACAGGCAAGACCGGCTACATCGTCTGGATGCAAGGCGAGACGGGAGTTCACACATGCCGCGTGTACGACTCACTGGATGAAGCTGTGGGCGCGGCACATTCCAAAGCCGACTTCCACCACAGGCCGTATGAGGTGCGTACCGCTTATGAGAGTCCGGCAAGAACTATCAAGACAATCAACCCAAGGAGGCGCCAATGAGCGACAAAGTGAAAGTCGGCACGAGCAAGGTCACGTTCCGTGTGCGCGTTCGACTATCCGCAGATCGAACTCGCATCCGTCGAAGTGGATGTGCCGATGTACACGAAGACGGACAACAAGCTCGACAACATGCAGCAGGGACATGTCACGGCGGACGTGCCGGACGGTTTCAACGAGAAGGTCAAAGACGCATTGCATGTGTTCGCGGACACTCTACAGGCATCGTTCAACGAAGAAGGAGAGTGAAATGTTGAGAAGCATTGATTTCAAAACAATGCCTTATCTATTCACTGACAAGGCTGGCACTTGTCTGACCGTGGAGTTCGACGGGAGGGAACTGGATGACATCTACAAGCAGGTGAAGGCCATGTACGATCAGGCGCATTCGTCTGATGACATGCCCACCGAACCGGGCTGGTATGTGACTCGGGATGGTGAAGACCTGTTGAGCTATGACGGTGACGCATGGCATATCCACAATCTCGGTGGTGCGGAACCGTTCGTTGACGGGGATTTGGAAACAATGGACTGGAGTGTGGTCAAACGCACGTTCGATGCTGACGCTTTCCCGCTGATACCAGTGAATCTTAACGATACATCTCGTGCGGAGCGTCGGTTGACCAATCTCACCAACTTTTTGCACACGCTCATTCATGAGTGTGAGACAGTGCGGGACAACCCATCTTCCGACAAGCATACGAAAGACATCGAGAATGCCGTCTGCGGAACTGGGATCAACTTCGGCAAAGACCTGCTTGCACGATTGGAAAACGGGGTGTTCGACCATGAAAGTGCATGACCACATCACCGACTGGCAGCACCTGCCATCGTCATTCCTCGCTGGCAAGCGTGCGATAGCCACCACCGTTGAGGGAACCACTATCGACGGTTTCCTCCAATCGATGACTACGAAGTTCAGTAACGGCAGCGGCAGCATGGTGCAACTGATTTTCGAGGGAGTGTTCCAGCCGGTCATCATCAGTCTCAACGGTGGCGAGAACCAACTATGCAGAGCATACGATTCGATACTCATACTCAACGAGGTGAAGCAGTGAACAACGAATACGCGGTCAGCATCCGTCGCAGATACATAATGCCTGACCACACCTTTGATGGATATGAATTGGTCTTATGGCATTGGGACGTGATCGAGAACACTTGGCTTTTCCGTGCCACACGCGACTATCCGATAAGCAAGAGAGTATCAAGGGGATATGCGTTGTGGAAGGTTCTCAGGGATGCTCAGAAATTGGCGCGGATATTCCAATGCAAGAACTATGCGACCAACGAAGAAGGAATGTGGGACAACAATGACTGACCTTGATAATCGCATCAGCGAGTATGCGAAATGGATTGAAAGCCGATATGACGACTCGCATGAGCTTCGAGCCAAAGGCAAAAACGGTTACATCGACGGCAAGGCCGACGCCTATGAGAGTTCGCTACGCGAGTTCAAACGCATCTTCAACATGAAGGAGGAATAGTGCTGAAGCGAATGACTGCTTATTGGTGGGATAAAGACAAAAATGCTGTGGCAATCTCATATAAGGATAACCGCCTGATACTCACCGTCGATGACGCGCAGGCACTCCTTAGACAGCTTGAAATGCTTCTGCCGGAGAGACCGTCACGCGACGAGCCGGAAGAGCCGGGCTTCTACCGGACACGGACGGGCGCATTTCTTCGCAAGAACAAGAACGGAGCATGGAGCGCCCTGTTCATCAATGGCGACCTCATTCCACGCTATTGGAACGATCAGGACGATTACGCGAAGTGGAGGACGGTGCTTGACTGCCTGTATCCTCGTGCGTTCCCGCTTACACCAACCACTGCGCCATATCCGTTGAAGGGTGAGTGATGTTCGGACGGAAGAAGAAAAAGCAGGAGGAGCCGAAAAGTTACCTCAGATGCCCATACTGCGGTCACGCGCCGGTGATAAACGAAGGCAAATGCACGTATCACAATCCACGTCATACCGTCTACCGGTACGAGTGCGTATTGAAGTGTCTTCAAGGCGAGGTCTGTTGGACTGCCGAAGATGCGTTCAACTCGTGGATACGCGCTGTCGCACGCTATTACGACGCAGAGGAAGCTATCAGACAATTCTGCAAGGAGAAGAAATCATGAGTCTGGCTGATGTTTGCTGGAATATTTCAAGCGTGTTCATCGTCATCACATTGGGAGTGATAGCGATACTCTGCGTGCTCATGCTATTAGGCGTGTTCGTATGCATTTTCGACCATGACGATAAGAACGATAAGAGCAGTAAGGAATAACAATGGCGACGAACGTGACTGAGAAAGACAAGACACTGCATGAGGTCATCGACTTTCTGCAAAAAGAGTGGGATGCAGCTAATAACGCTTCTGATAATCCAGACGAAGAAGTGTACGACTTTTACGACGGAATGACGACGGCTTACGAGCATGTAATCAATTACTGCCGTCACATGCTCGGCTATTCCGGCTCCATGCCTTCCGAGGTGCCGAATCAAAGCGAGGATGCGAAATGAGTAGCGTGTCAGACCTCCTTCCGCATGACGTTGGCCTGCTGGTGGAACTCGATACTGACGAAACATACTACCTGCAAAGCGGGTGGAAAGAATGCGACGGAGGTATATACGGTTTTGCTTGCGGATATGCGTCTAGCGGTAATCAGTATTACGCCGCATGTACTACGTGGTTTAAAGAATCGAGTTGCATTGCAATCATGAGTAGCCATGTGAAACTAGTAGCACCATTTGACGAAAGTAAGACCGAAACCACTAATCAAACTGAAGACGCAAAGGAGTAACAAACAATGTTGTTCGCAAGAAAACACCATGAGTACGGGTGTCCAATGTGCGGCAGACTACCTGTCATCAAAGAAGGAGAAACAGAGAAATACCATGAAACCATCGAAGCCGTGAAAACAATAACCATATACCGGCTTCAATGCCCCCGAAACCACCTTTCTACAAACTGGTACAGCGACCCTATGAATGCAAGCATCAACTGGAAACACGTCGTTGACGAATACAAAAGGAAGGACACGAGATGAGCAGTCAATACAAGGTTTGCCCGCTGTTTTGGGCTGATTGCGGCAGCGACCGTCGCTTAGTCAATATGGAGGCGCTTGAAGAGCTGCTGAACGAGGGTTGGCAGATTCTGCGGGTGGATACCATGCCGCCAACGGAATTGCGTGATAACGCCGTCGCAGCGACGAACGTCTACATCCTTGAGAGGGAGGCTAATGATGATTAGTCAATACGACAAGGACATGTGTTGCCTGTATATCGCTGAGGGGATGAGCTACATCTGGCAACAAAAAGGGGGCCAAGAGCTTTCCCGAATGCTTGAATCATTGGCCGATAGGAAGCTCATGAAGCGTGTCCATGGCGGGTATGCGATCACACTCAAGGGCCTGTTGGCAGTCAAGGCGTGGAGACTTCACCTGTTCCTGTTCCATCACCACGATGAATACAAGTACTTCAGGAGGAAGAAATGAGCAGGGCTGAAACTACCGCCATGCTGTCCAAGCTGGTAGAGAAACGATTGAGGAATCAGACCGCGTTTTGGGCGAGCGAGGTCAATTTCGACCGGAACACGCCTGACGAGCGGCGAGTGGACTACGTGGGATTCAAACCGTGGAACATCAACGGCGAACCGGTGCCCGCAAGCGTGGAGAAAGGCTGCTTCGGGTTCTACGAGGTGAAGTCATGCATGGCTGACTTCACGAGCGGTAACGGCCTGACGTTCTACGGCGACCAGAATTACCTGGTCTGCACGAAGGAACTGTGCGACGAGATCGTATGGCAGAAAATGGTGCCGCCGCGAGTGAACGCGATCCTGACACCGGATTCGACCGGCTCGAAACTGATTCTCGGCCATGTGCGGTCCAACCACGACCTGTCATACAGGCGGCGTCCCGCAAGCGAAATCCTGTGGGCCATGGTCAAGGCGAACGGAAAGAGGACGAATTGAGCATCCTGCTTGACGAGGCCGACGCTTACGAGCGTGGCATGGATGATGATTTGACTTTCCAGACGGTTCGGGAGCTTGCCGGTACAGCGTACATGGCCGGACGTTCCGCTCCACCAACTGCCGTTGAGATTGAGGCCGTGGCGAAGAAACTGTTGTGGTGGGACATGGAAGCAGATTGGGAAGACGTCATGCCCAGTGATGACTGTTTCTGGACTCTGACCGCGCCGGAAATGCGAGCCAGTTATCTCAGGGGCGCTCGGGAAATGCTCGAAATCGCACGGAAGGCGGTAAGCGAATGAGCAAAGACATGGAGAAGATCATGTACATAACCAAGAATGCGTCCTACGCGGTCAACGCGATAGTGATGCTCGCAATCATCATCATACAAATCACCAACAACGCGAACCCTATATCCATAGCGATACTCTCGTTCCTCTACGGAGCATACGTGATGATCGTGTTCGTCATACTGTACGAAGAACACTTGGAGAAGGAATACGAATGAGCCTACGAAACCAGGTCCTCCACTACGCGGACCTCGACTACGACGCGGACGAGATAAGCCGCCTGCTGCATGTGGACAGGAGGCTCGTACTCCAAATCGAAGCCCACCGCAACGACCTCGAACCAGCCACGCCAACGGAAGGAGAACAACCAACGCTAATCTGACACACACACTATACTAGACAAGTCGCCCAACGGTTGCAAACAAAGGGTTGAGGCAACAAGACCAAACACACCCAAAACGCAACCAAGGAGCCAACACTTGACGCAAACCACATGCGCGGCATGCTGGAAGACAACCGACGACACGCATATCCTCTGCACATCCTGCGAAACCCAACTCCAATTCGACCTGCAATGGTTCGAAAACCACCTGCAAGACCTCGAATGGCGCACAAACCGCATGGACAAGACAGGCAACGGCGGAGGCGGCGGGCATAATGGACTCGCCACCTCCCCGGCACCATTACGCGAAACCGCGTTCGAACTCATCGAAGGCAACGGCATGGACGACATTCCAAGCCTCCGTGACATCATCAACGAATACGCGCGATGCCTGAACGTGACCGCTCCATACGACCGGAAACTCGAAACACTCATCCGCAACATCCGGCTCACCGACAAGTGGAAGACCAGCAAGGCGACACCAACCTACATGCGAATCATCCACCGCATCCGCCGTAAGGCCCAGGAACTCCTCGACTTCACCCTCGAAGACCAGATCATCATCGGCGAATGCCCGACCGACGACTGCCATCACATCGTGAAAGTCATCCCAAACGCCGCGTTCGCGCCGAAATGCCCCGACTGCGGTCAAGTGTATCCGGTCTCCGCCATCCGTGAGAACAGGCGACACAAACTCCTCGCCACGCACATCACCGGCACGCAGACCGAAATCCGCAGACTGCTCCTGCAATGCGGCATCATCGTCAAACCCGGCACCATGCGCAGTTGGGTCAGCAGGGGAGACCTGAAACCCGTCACGCCGGTAAAAGACACGCGCAAGCAACGCTACCGGCTGTCCGACGTGTACAAGCTCGCCGTCAGAAACCCCGAAAAGGAAACGAACATTTGGATGCTCCTACAGGAGGAACAGGCATGAACATCGACCTCTCCAACCCGCCATACGCGGTCAAACTCAATGATCTCGGATTCGCATACTCGCACACCGACCGTGAGAAAGGCATCATCGTCTACACTCACGCCGACCCCAGAATGGTCGGCTCCAAATGGGTTGACCATTGGGACGACGTGGAATGCATCATCGACTTCGAAGATGAGAACTGCTTGAAACCATTGTCATTCACGTTCAAGAACCTTAGAAACGGCGTCAGCAAAACCATTCAGGCAAGCAACCTCGCCACCGTGGAAGAGGTCATGCGTTGACCACCATCACCATCACCGACGACAATGGTCGTTCGACCACCTACCGGGTGGATGGCGAGATCAAACATTGTGTAGACCAATTCCATTCGCATAGCATGTTCGGCATCAACCTCACCGACCGCCGCCGACTCCACACACTCCAATTCACCACAGGTAAGGATGAAGCATGAAAGTCTACGTCGTCACTGCGAACGTTATGGACAGGGACGAATACAGGGATTACACGCTCAAACCGGTAGATAGGTGGTACCCGTATTTCACCATGAGGGAGAGAGTGGCTGACCAATACGGCGAGTACGTGAGCATCATGGGCGTTTATTCCACATTCGAGCAGGCGGAACATCGTTGGGATGAACTCGACCGTGAAGGCTTCGACGTTCTCCCGATCATTGAATGCGTTGTGGACGCGAACTGCTGGGAATACATAGGAGGCTACGCGGAATGAAGATTGTCAATCCGAAAACCGGACACAAGATTGTTTTTTAGTTTAAGTGTTTGAAGAATCGAGGGGTATGATGTCTGATGGGATTAAAATTTTTTCACTTGAGACTATCTCTGGTGATTCTTTATTGAATGCATATCTGGATGTTTTTACGCGGTTTTATCCAGATTTTGATGAATGGTTTATGCGAAAAGTGGTACCTAATTTGGGTGTCACTCGTGAGATTTTTCTGGCAAAAATTGGAAAAGATATAGCGGGAATTTGTATAATTAAAAATTGCGAACAGGAAAAGAAGATTTGTTCTTTGCGTGTTTTTGAGCCATACCGTGGACAAGGTGTCGGTACGGCTTTAGTTAAACATGCGTTGGATGTTCTGAAGGATGATTATCCTCTCGTGACTGTGCCAGAGGAGTCTCTAACGCAGTATAAGCCTTTCTTTCGAAAGTTTAAATTTCAATTAAAAGATTCATATGATGGCTATTATCGCCTTGGTAAAAAAGAATATGCCTTTAATGGCTTTTTATAGGGGGAAGGAAGAATGAGCAAGATCAATATGACGGAAAACACCACCAGTAAATCAACGAACGAACTGTTTATGCGCGTGTTGCAAGTCGAATCACCGGAACTGTTCGACGGAAGCGACGATCAGCCGGTACGAGTAGTCGGCTACGATTATTCGCCATTCTGCGAAGCAGTCTGCGAAACCTGTGGCGATGACCCCGAAATGCTGACCATCGCATTCGAGACGAAAAGCGGCGAACGTTACAGCGAATACTACGACTATTTTGGACTGCCGAACATTTTGGAAGCATTGGGTAAATGGGATAAGCAGTATGGGATGGATAATGAAATAGGGCGGTGTTAAGGATGAAGTGGTTCACTAGTGACTTGCATTTCGCGCATCCGTTCGTGGCCGCGCTGCGCGGATACGCGCTACCCGGATACGCTAAGGATGCATCGATCAAACAACAAGCCGAACATGAGCATAAGCCGCTCAAGAACTGTGTTGACTGGCGGAAGCATGATGCCGACATCATCCGAAGCATCAACACGTATGTTGGCAAGGAAGACGAACTCTACATCTTGGGAGACATCAGTTCCGGCAGCACGTGGAGCGTAGACCAGGCGATAATGCGCATCCAGAATCTACAGGTTCCACGCAAACGCAGACACTTGATCCTCGGCAACCATGAAATACACAGTTCCAGCCGCACGCTGGAAAAGTTGGCAAGCGTGTTCGGGGAAGTCGGACAAGTCGGATTAACCGACATCACAAGCGGAGACGGAACCCGAACATATCCAGTATTGCTGAGCCACTACCAATGGCGTGAAGACTTCACGCAAAGCAAACCCCTAGGCGCAGTCTCAACCAATTGGAACGCGCCGGAATTGGCTGAATACGCGCTACCACGCATGAACAACACTCTGCTCCTGCATGGTCATACGCACGCGTATGACCCGCTTGAGTTCGGCAGGCATCATAATGAGATCAACGTCGGATTGGACGCATGGTGTTTCAAGCCGGTCAACGAAGCCGAATTGGTGGACAATTGGCTACACACTGCGGTGAGCGCCGTCTGAGTGGTCTACAATGGCATATGAATGGGGGCGGATTCAAAAACCGCCCCCACTATTTTTCAGTAAATAGCACCGTTGGATTTCAAATCATCCATTATTCAAGAATCTCTGCAATCCATCGCCAGCCCTGCCGTCCAGACCACGGCGCGTCATGCGGGCGCCCCGCCGCAGTGGGTGCCACCGGTTAGTCGAAGTCCGACGGTTCACCATTGACATAGTTCAGAAACTGGTCGAAGGCATATTGCGCGGTATCTTCATACCGGCATGGCTTCGGCTTCGCGTTCTTTTCCTGCTCTTTCTGCTCTATTAACTGGTCTATCCGGCTTTGCTCGTCACGGTGTTGCCACGCGAGAGGTCTATTGCCCTGAAGTAGGTTCTCCTCCACCGTATATTCATGGCCGCGATACATATAGTCGAGATAAACCATATGGGCGTCGTATCCGTGCCCGTAGTATTTCCTAACGAATGTCGCTTTCCGCATTGTTGCCCCTTTCTTGAGCAGGAAGCCCCCGCCTCTTGTAAGGCGGGGGAGAATGTCACGCTTCTACCAGCTCCCACCGGTCTCCAGTCGCTTCATCGAACTTGCCGAGCTTCAATCCATATGCGGCGAGCAGTTCGTTCGCCCGTTTCTCCAACTCTTCTTCGTTCTCACCGTACACATCTTCAACCACTTCAGCCTCCTGCATGAGATTGCCGTCAACGCCTTGCAGGTCGATATACCATTCGCCGTCATGGGTGTCGAACCATACCCCCCTGCCTGTGGTCTTGTCGGCTATGAGAAGCATCTCGTATGCGTCGTTCGGACGGCGGATGGCGATTGGCTTGACAATGACCTTCGCGCCGGTGGTCCATTCAAGTGCTGTAAACATTTTTGTCCTTTCTTTTGCTGACATGATTAGTGCGCAGGAATCCCGTGGATTCAACCACGGGAGTGTCAAGAAGTTTGGGCGGGTTAGGCCACTTCTATCCAACTGCATCGATCTGCTGCCGGAGTTCCTCTATCTCATTGGAAAGGATGGCGAGAAATTCCCGGTATTCGTCGAGTTCGACCGCCGCGTCGATGGCTTCGGCCTCCAGTTCGAACCGGCAGTCACCGTCATCGGTGAATGTCAGATCAGGAAAGTCGAACCATTGCCATTCGCAATCGTTCGGGTCGCCATGCCACCCGTTTTCGGTTTTGGTGAGTGTGTAGTGTTCCGTACCTTTGTAGTTGCCGTTCATGGTGTACTCCTTTTTAGTCCATGTTTAAAAAGAAAAACGTTGAAAACAAAGGGCGTGACACAATCGACACGCCCTGAAACTAAACAATCGAAACCGGCAGACGCGACTAGCGCAATCCGCCGCAAATGTCCTTCACGCCGGTGAGATAATCCAACTCGCCCTCGAAATCATGGCAACTCGTCGAAAACTCACCATCACGACAGCTTTCATCCGCATAATACGAGAAGTTGACGCAAAGAGGGGAATTAGGGTCGATACCCACACAGCATGCCGAACCATCCATGAAAACCACCTTGATAGTGTCCTCGGGACACATGCCGGATATGATTTCCGTATCCTTGACGTTCAACCCGTGATTGTAGATCTCACTCGAAAGCTGATAAAGATCAATTTCACAGATTAGGTACGCGCTCCGGTCGAGTTCCGTCACATCCACGAACGTATCCGGCTGCGGGCCGTCTTCAGCGAAGTCGCCTTCTCCGGCCACCATGTCGTTCGCCTGCTCAATGCAGTAATCGACGTCCTCCACAATGTAAGCAAGCTCTGGGCCGTCAACGGTCTTCAACCTGCCGACATCATAAAAATCAGCAGACCAGTCGAGGCCGTACTGCGTGTTTTCCTCATCCCACTCGCGGATAGAGATTTCCACTGCCTTGCTGTTGTCAATAAGTATAGTCATTTCAGATACTCTCTTTCCAGCCCCCTTGCTAAAATGAGAGGGCTCTAGTTAGTTAGATTGGTAATAATTACTGAGCAATCGAGCCGGATAGCTGCAACTATCCGGCTCAACTTATTCGTGAGCGGGCATGGCCGTAAAGACGCATGCCCGCCCTAGCGGATCACTTAGAATCCGCAGAAGATTCAGAGTCAGAATCATCTTCCAAAAGTTTGCGAGGATTCTTGACATGCAACGCGTCACAAATACGAATCGCCTTATCAAGCGTCATATTCTCGATAGAATTGACACCATTCTCATAGGCTCCGATACGTTGTTGAGTAAGCCCTGCCTTGTCGGCGAGCTGTTGTTGCGTCATGCCGCGCTTCAGTCTGAGTTCCCTCATGCCCATGTCAGTATCCTTCCGTAAGAAAATCCACAGGGTCGCATTGCAACGCCTCAGACAATCGTAACGCCGTCCGCAAATACATTTGCGAAACAGGACGATAACCGGTCTCGAACCATGAGATGTTCGGTCGTGCGACACCACTCATGCCAGCCAACTGCGTCTGCGTCAACCCACGCGACAAGCGGATGTTCCTCAAGCCGACGACACCAGCCGCCACGCCACCACGCCACACATGCTCATCGGGATACAGGTCCAACACGTTGCAATGCAGTATCCGCGCCAACGATGCCGCCGTGCCCAGAAACATGTTCCGAGCGTCATCGTCAACCGTCTCATACCGGCTCAACCTCGGCATGTCATAGCCGGTCAACGCGCTCAACTGCTCCAACGTGATGTTCGAACGTTTCCGCAGCTCACGCAACCCCATGCCACACTCCTTTCCGATCAAAAACACCATATCATCGACGGCTGGGGGACGCCGCCGACATCAATCAATCCAATCCGTATCCCAATCCAGCATGTCCACTGGAATCATGCAGCCACCGGAACACTGGACGTACAGCCAGGTCGAATAGCCCATGCGAGCCGCCCTCACGCCACGGAACCATTCGCCAAGCCACTCGCACAGGAGCGACGGCAGCGAACGACGACGCCAGAACGACCTGCCGGACGCATAATCGAACCCATCGTATTCGGCGATAGGGGAGAAGAAGCCATGTTTGCTCACTGTTTTTCCTCCTTGGTCCAAGGGATAATCTGATGCAACAGGTACGCCGCCGTCGTCAACTGGTCGTAGGCGGTCAGAATGTAAGCCGAATCAGGAGCCTTCCCGGACTCCAATCCAGACAGCAGACGGACAGCCTCAACGGCCCTGTTCGCCGCGTTCGCGCACACGTCGGAATCATGGGCGTCCATCACACATGACCCTCGTCATCGGCTTGCGTCCAGAACACATAATCAAGGTCATATTCACGAGACTTCTCGAATTGTTCCCCAATCTCAATCGGCGTCAGACCAGAAAGCACTTCAGAAGTGAACTCACAATAATCGTCGGAACGAGTATTGTCGTGCAGCATGAACACCTGCTCACACCATTCAGGGAACGCTGACCAGAACTTACACCACGAATCCTCGGAAACATATTTGGCGAAATCATTGACGCGATAGACACCCTCATAAGGTTCAAACTCACGCTGGTAGAACGGTTGCAAACCCTCGTTTGCCATGCATTCAACATCGCAGACGACAGCCATGCCAATCGGCTCATCCAACGGCATGGCCTTCAACCCATCAACGGTAATCATCATTCTTTCCTTTCAATCGATACGAAACTCTTCGCCATACTTGACGCAGTGGGCATCCAAATAGGCGTCGAAAAACTCCTGCTCGGAACACGGCGCGAGATTCGCGTGCAACAGCTCCCGCAACTCGTCATCCATGAGATTCACAGCGGCCTCATAAGACACGGGACGCCCATCCCGATCAATAACAACACTCATCGTTCTTTCCTTTCATTCAGCAGCAGAACTCGTCAGTGAGTTCCACCAGTCTTTTCAACGACGTCCGCATGAGACGCGAACGACAGCCGACACCGGCCAGTTCCAGCCGGTTCACCATCGCCACGCGCACGGCCTCTCCGCTACCGACAGTGCAACGCGTCAGAAACCGGCCATCGGCACGCAGAACCGCATCCCGATACGCCTCCGCATCGGCCTGAGACCTGTGACGGCGCACGCGGATTGCGCCACCCACATATTCGACGGTCCACAACGCGGCCATGTCAGTCAGCCTCCCCAAGACGGTCGAACATCTTGTCATACGCCTTGCGCACAGCCGACAGGCCATTGCGGTACGCGGACATGCGATTCTCAGGAGTCGAAGACACAGCCAGGTCATGCTGCCAGCTAGCCGGAAACGCGATATGCTCCAACGTCCCGTCCACATCCGTCTGACGAACCTCGACATGCTGCGGGAACATGGCGTCGAACACCAGCACGCACAGCTCGAACGCCAGCCGCGTGTCCGCGTCGGCGACATAACGGAAATCATTCTCGGCCAGCCGCCGCGCCTCATCGACGTCGAACGGCAGCGTGGCATACAATGCGACGAACCGTCCGACCGTCTCGTCATCCAGACCGCCGTCAGCGAAACAGTTTTGCACGACATCGATGAGATTGTCCCGCAAATCGGGCACCAGACCACACGCGCCGCCACGGATATACGGCACCTCGTCACTGCTGAAATGCCTCTCGAACCACTGCCAGCACACGTAACCCACATAGCCGGTCAGCTCACGCGGCAGCAAGTTGACGTCGATCATCGCGCCACCTCCTCGCCGTTAAGGAAATCAACGAACTTCCGCCGCGCCCCACCATCGGCGTCACAGCCCAGCAAATCACTGCTGATGACGTCATAGCCGCAGCCGGTAACGAAATAGAAATACCAATCATCGCCACCACGGCTCAGCCAGCACGAACGCACATGCTTGACAAGACCGTCGTAACGGTCGCACTTGAACCATTCCGCTAGACCCTCAGCCAGAAGCGAGTCGAAACGGAACCGTCCGACGCAGATTAAGCTGTTCTCCTCATCTTCCACGCGCTCCACGGCCTCGTCATCCAGCCTGTCGTCAAGCGAATAGCCAGCCTCAAGCGTCGCCAGATTACGCAGCAGCTCATACGAGTCGATACCGTCGAACGTCTCATGCTCAACGATTTCATCCGCGTTGAACCAAGTGATTTCCTTATAAATGCAATCGTCGAATTTCATGGTATAATCTCCCTTGCAATTAGATTTGATTGATTGATTGCATGGCCGGTCGCAGTCCTACCTGAGACCGGCACTTTCACATTTCCCTTGTGCCGCCCCACGACAGCACCTTGCCGCCGTCAACCAGCACGTAAGACTCACCGGCATGATTGCCGACAGCATCAGCCCGCCACTCGCAGATACGCTCGTAGCCGCCAGCCATACTGCCGTCTTCCATGCCGCACTGGGGGATATCCGACAGCGACGTGTAGCCAGCCAAGTCGGCCTGACCATAGTCAGCCGTCGCATACGTCTCACGCCACCAATTCCATTGCTGTTCAGGCGTCCCATGAGGGTCAGCCACCGGCACGGGATTGCACACCGGCGAACACGCCACGGCGAACGCCGCCACACCAGCAGCCAGCAGTCCAGCCAGCTTCACACCCTTACGCATTCCGCTTACCTCCCTTGGCGGTCTCGATATAACCAGGAAGCTTTTCCACGTCGAAATCCATGTCGCCAGAAACCGGGTCGGCATCATCCCGCCAAGCTTCGAACACGGCATCACGGTCAGCTCCATTCAACATGGCGTCAGACACCTCGCCATCGAAGTAATCCCGCAGCCACGCGTCCTCACGCCGCTCGTAATCGGATTCATCCAACACCGGGTAGTAGCGCCCGTCCTTGATAATCATGTCTATCGCATATTGGACGACGGCCTGATCCGACAGTCCGCCATACCCGTCCGTCAACTCAATCGCATAGCCGACACCGCAGAACGCACGCGGCACATAACCGTAGTCCGACAGCCACCGCACGGCAGTCTCAATATTGCTTTCATCTAGCGCGTTATCGAAGTACAGCAGCCGCGAAGCCCGATACGTGTAATCGTTGAACACAGTGTCGGCCACGCGGATACCCCGCACCCATTCCAGAATGTCCGGCAGCACGTCATCGAACGACGGCAGACCAGCGTAGTCGATACCGTCCCACGCGTCACGCAGTTCCTCGTACAAGTCGGCGTCCTCAGCCGTATCCTTGCGAATCCAATGCACATACATTTCTTTTTCCTCACTTTCAGATTGATTGATTTTCAGCGAGACAACGTCAGAAACAGGTTTGAATACCACAGTTCCAAGTCGAGAGCCTTAAGCGCCCTGCACGCGGCCGCATAGTCGCCCGAATCCATGCATTCGACAAACTGCTGCGCATAGGCGCACGTCTCAACGTCATCGGAAGATATGAAGTCCAGCAAGTCGTCAAGGCTGGGCCATGCGCCCTCAGAATCATCGATAGTACATTCCTCATGGCTATACAGGTGCCACGTCATACCGTCGAGATTCCAGCAATCCGCCCCTTTGCCGTTCAGTATGTCGCCTAACGTCTCAGGCCAATCCATGAACTCGTAATCGGCAATGACGCTCAGGCTTAGATTGTGCGCGTCATACAAGTCGGCCAGCCGTCCCCAGTCGGCTTCGGCGGAACCGTGGTTGTACACGTCCCATATGCCCTTAATTTCGTCGGCCATATCCTTGTACCCGGACGGCGGCACCGGACTATCATTCCCACGCATGTACGCAAGAAGCTCAGGCGACGGCGCTGTGACAACGTCAAGACTGGAACCGTCCAAACCGTCAGGAAACTCAGCGCCATTGTATGAATACAACTCCAGGTCGCCGCCGCCCCGTTCGGACTCGTGCAAACCATGACGCCCCGCCATGACGTCGTAAAAATCGTCAACGGAATTAAACCCAGACATGATTACCCACTTTCATAGAGAATGTTGTTCCGCCGTCACATGACGGCATAGTGCGCGGATAGGGAGTCGCACCCTACCAGAACTCACTAGAGCCGCGCCATAGCCCACAGAGGGCTACAAAGTCAGATGAGTTTCAGGAACGAACGCGGTACCACGCGCTCGAAATGGTAAAAATCGTAAGCATCGCCACTATGCGACGTCATGGTGAACCCGTTCGCCGTGAAAATGTCGATAATCGTTCCCATGCCGCACGCGTTCGCGTTCATCTCCCAGCCGTAATCGCAACGCTTCAGCCCATATAGCGGCCTATCGGAACCGTTGTATGGAATCGACGCATACGTGTGCTTGAATCCACGCCACATGAGAAACGTCTGCCACAACGGCAACTCACGCATGGCTTCATCCACCGCCGCAGAGAGTTTGTCATACCCACAGCCGGACGCATGGCCGGAACCACGGTCACGCCTGACAGTAACGCCATCCTCGGCCAGTAGTGCGCCAACGGTAGCGGTAGGGCACATTCCCCACATCGCACTGCGCCGCCATTCCACGCTGATGTTCACAGATAGTTCGATCTTTCCAGTCATAATAAACACCTCACTTGTATTGTTGACTACAATTAGTTTCGCGTCATGTAGGATTCAAGCCGTGCGACGCATGACTCATCGCCCGGAACCAGATGCATGTCAAGCCACTGCTCAGCCGTGACCACGGCGTAACGCTCGCCCAGCTCGCCGTTGCGCTTGACATTGCGGCTGACCACATACACCACGCCGTCAACCCACCTTATGGCGTCGGCATTCCACGCGACATCACACGGATCAATGCCATGAGCGTGCTGGAAATTCCACGCGCGATTACGCCGCGCAATCTGCGTAGAACGCATATCCTTGTACCATTGCACGAGATTGTCATAATCAGACATAGCTCCCCCTTTATTTAATCTTATTGTATTGTTGACTACATAAGTCAAACGAGATTGACATAATCACGCCTGACGAAATCCCAGCCGTGGTCAGTCCATTCGAACGTGTCCACCTGCCCCATAAGGCATGGCGTCAACCAGTCCGATACCGTGTCACATAAAGGCGTGCACTCAACCTTGTAGTGATACCCGGTATTCGTCTCGCAATACACGGCCGCATGGCGCTTGAATGCATGGACGCGTGTCACGCGCACGTCTGGCATAAAGCCCGAACGGTAGTCAACGCTCCGTGACCTGAGCGCGGCAACCCTAAACGCCGCGACGATCATATGCCGCGTTGTTGCATCATCCACCCCGTGAGCCTTAATGATGGGCATTGACGCCACATAAAGGCATGACGCGTATACCGGTAGGCTCTCATGTGCCGTCGTAAGACAATCGCGAACGATTTTTACAGCCATTTTTTCGTTGGTATCCATAATAAACCCCCTTAAGGTCTAGTGTTAATTGGTTAATTGCGTGCCACTAGAGGGTATCGCACCCCCTCATGGTCTAAACAGTGGCGAGAGGGGCGCAACCCTTGCGGATTACGCCCGTGAAGATTTGTTTTTTGGCTAACACCACCCGCAAAGTGGCGCAGGGGCGCATACGCACCCCCTATAGACTTTTAATGTCCGCATAACCCCCAAACGTAAGACGTTTGTGATCAACCGCCCATAAAGCAATTGACGAGCGCTACAATATGTCTACCCTCGCAACCCGTTACGCCGTGGTTTACAGTCAATGCCGCCAACCACGCTCACGCATGGCGAAACATTGACATTGCCACCTATCTATCGGCCTATCCTCATTGGCGGTAGTCTCTCACACTACGCCAAACGTCGGCGGTACCCCCTTACGAGTTCTCGCGCTCAACATTGTCAATCGAGTTCACGCGCATTGCCTAGGCAAAACCGACACTATCGGCCACGCCCACATAGTGGACATTATGCACACACCCCGAAAAACGCCGCCACCTAACCCCCAAAAGGGGGTGAAGCTCAAACTACCGGCCTTCGGTAACACTCTTCATTTTTCAAACACTCGCAACGCTCACAGACTGGACACTGCGCCTCAGCACAGTGACCAACGTTCCACACATGGCGGTTTCGCAATGCGCTCACTGCGCACCACCTGACTATCTCAGGTCAGGCTATGCGGTGCCTAGGCACCTAACCGCCGCGGCTTCATCTGCCGGTTGCTACAGCCGGTTGCAAGTGGCGCGGTGTAGATATCGCGCTGACCTTGCTAGGTTGACTGCCTAACCGGTTGTTGGTTATCACTATACACACCAATAATGGTGTAAGCAAATTGAGAAAACAGACCACGGCGAAACGTTGGAACAGCGCCGTTTTATCGGCGTGTCGCAACATGGGTAGGGGGTAAATGAGACGAAAAAAGAGTTTGAGTAGCACAAGGAAAAATAAAGTCAAGCAAGATACTGAAATACGGACAAAAAATATTGAGCAAGATAGATATAAATAATAAGGAATACGACACAATGACGCGCATACGTACAACTGTACGAACGAACATTTGTACCATCGAACAAACGTTCCAACCGGGGCTGGGGGAGGGTCCTCCGGGTGTGCCCGTCAGGGCCGTCGGGTCAATGGTAGAAATAGTGCGCGCCGTCTGAAAAAGTCCGCGCATGAAACGTGACATGACAACGACGATGTTGGGTTCACATTGAAATCGTCTTCAGCATACCACGCGACACGCCGTATTCTACGCCGTTTTCATTGCAACGTTGATGCAACGTTAGGTATGAGTATGCTGTCGCATGTCGGAATGAATTTTGGAGGACGCGTGGCGTCCTTGTGGGTGTCGTTCCGGCAAGCGGTTCGGTGGTGCTCCTTGTCTCTTGGTTAAGGATTCCGACCGTTGGGACGTTTGTGTTCATAAGGAGCACCGCTAGGGGCAGTTGGCTGAGTCTGGTTTAAGGTAGTCGCTTCGAAAGCGACCGACTCTAACGGGTCCGGGAGTTCGAATCTCTCACTGTCCGCAGATGGCATCTTCCTAGGTAAGGTGCGATTCGGTTTCAAGTCCAATGCGAGAGGCTTGTTGGTACCGCCGTTTGATCTCGCACATGGTTCCTATCGCTCTTGTGGGAGTGTTAGTCGCGCGTGGTTTTCTGGCTCTTCTTGACCATGCGTGGTGAGATGCCGGTTCGAATCCGGCTGGGGACCCTTTGAGGGTGGATGAATCCCGGAATATAGTGTGTGTGTTTGGATTGTCCGTGAGATTTTGTTCATCCTCGTTTCTTGTGCCGGTCCCACCCGGTGCCGCCTATATGGCTGCGCCATTTGTTTTTGGGGCTGACTTGCAATCCTGTTGGCACAGCCTTTTGGTTGCCGGGTTCGATTCCCGAGGTTTGCTCTAGGTTTCATGGGGTAGCTGCCTGTGATACCGATGGCATTGCTCGAATATCCCCGCTGGAACATGTGGGGGATAAGAGGCTCCCTGCCTTAATCAGGCGGTTGATGACCGAAGGGGAGGCACGGCCAAACGGGTGCATAGATGTTTCACGTTCCTTGCCGTTGGTGGTAAAGCCCATTCCACCATGCCGAACGTCTTTCCGACTTGGACGTTAACTAAGTCGGGTATATGGCATTGGTGCAACCGGTAGCATGGCGGTCTCCAAAACCGTCGATGTTGGTTCGAGTCCAACATGCTGTGCTCAGCCTACCCACATGTTGTGGGAAAGGTCTTCGGAGTCGTCTTGTGGCGGCTCTAGTTTTAGCTGACCCGCCTAGTCTGCGGGAACAGTCTCCTGAGTCGTTGCGGCGGCTCTTGCTTTTGGATGCTTGGCAGAGTGGCTTATTGCACCACCTCGCTAAGGTGGCGACCGGGAACGGTTCGGGGGTTCGACTCCCTCAGCATCCGCGCGCCGTGGCTGGCGGTAAAAAGCCATTTTTTGCCATTGGATTTCCTTATGGCGGTTTGGGTTAGATGACTGGCAGCCCCCATGTTTTGTGGTGAGTGTGGCGTGGGGGCTGTCTGTTCTTTTGCTTTGGTGGCGGAATGGTAGACGCGGCGCACTCAAAATGCGTTGTCCTGTGACATGAGGGTTCGATTCCCTCCTGAAGCACTGAGGAGTGGTGATGACCAACGATTGGAATAAGTCGCATCGTAAGGAACGGTTCAATCCTGGTTGGGAGCGGACGCGTCGTGAGGTGTTGGACTATTACGGGTGGCGTTGCCAGTATCCGGTGATCGGTGATGATGGCGTGTTGCGTCCGTGTGGCGCTCATGCGAATGAGGTCGATCATATCATTCGTGCCGAGGATGGTCAGCCTGATGATGATTCTTGGGATAATCTTCAGGTTCTTTGTCGTGCCCATCATTCTTATAAGACTGGTTTGGAGTCGGCTGACGCGCGGCGAAGGAAGAGGGTTGAGCGTGAGGAGGCTCGTTGGTACAGGCATCCCGCGTTCGGTTAGCTGAGGGTGAGTGCAGTGTGAATGGGTGTGATGGGCCTGTTCATGCTCATGGGATGTGTAGGTCTCATTATGATCGTTGGCGGCGTAGTGGCAGTGGTGCCCGTAAGCGTCGTATGAGTCGTGCGTGTCTGGCGTGTGGCTCTTTTTTTGAGACTGAGCGTCGGGACAAGGCTTTTTGTTCGGCTCGTTGTCGTAAGCGTTTCCAGCGTTTGAAGGCTGAGGGTGCGGCTCCTAATCGTACTCCGCAGCCGTTGAAGTCGGTGTTGTGGGAGCCTCGGTCGAATGCCCGTGTGGGGCGGCGGGGGAGTGTTCCTACTGGTTTTTGGACTGCCGAGGATGAGTGGAACGCGTGTTCTCATACGTGTCCGGTTTGTGGGTTGCCGCTTGACCGGTCGGTTGATGTTTTGAGTGATGATTTTCCGGTTGGCGCTTGGCGTGTGCCGTTGGAGCAGGGTGGTGAGAACTCGTTGGCTAATCGGATTGTCGTTCATCGCAGGTGCGCGTAGTGCCGTAACGGGCTTCGCGCTTGTCGTCCCGTAATGGGGCTTTGCGGGGAGTGATGTTATGGGCAGGAAGACGAGTGATTCCGGTAATCAGGTTTTGGAGATTCCTGATGGGAAGTTGGGGCCTGATTTGCCTCCGGCTAACCAGATTTTCCCCAAGGGTGGGGAGTGGTTGCCGTTGGTTGCTCATTGGTATGAGGAGTATCGGCGTAGTCCGAATGCTTCGATGTTGCGTTCGGCTCCTTCCTGGATGGCTGTCCAGTTGGGTTTCGCGACGATCAATGAGATGCTTTCGACTCGTCGTTATGCGACGTTGATGCCGGTCGTGCGTCAGTTGTTTGACGAGTTGGGTTGGACTCCGGCTTCGATGCGTGCGTTGAAGTTCGATGTGCCGGAGGCTGACGACCATGCCGCTTCGGATGGTTCGAATCATGCTGTGATTCAGGATATCGATGCTTGGCGTCGCAAGATCGAGGCGGCTGGCTGACATGCATTTGATGATTCCTAACCTGACTTATGAGGATAGGCGTAGGAGTCTTGGACGTTTGGCGTTGTGGTGGGTTGAGACGTTCAGTCTCATCGGTCGCGGCGGTGCGACCGGTAAGCCTGTCACTCATAGTCCTGAGTATATCCAGTTCTATTTGAACGCCTATGCGTTGAAGCCGAATGGTCGGCGCAGGTTCAATCGTGTGAGCTTGTGGCGTCCGAAGGGTTGCAACAAGAGTGGTTTGGGTAATGATCTGGCCTTGTTCGAGGCTTTTGGCCCTTGTCGTTTCGACCATTGGGCTAATCCGGGTGAGACGTATACGTTTCTTGGTCAGACTTACTATTATCTGCCGGGTGAGCCTGTTGGCCGTCCTGTCCAGCGTCCTGAGATTCTGTGTTTGGCTACGTCCGAGGACCAGTCGGGCAATATCTTCGATTCGATTTACTATAACTGCACTTCCGGCCCGTTGGCCCAGTTGCAGGGTTTCGGCATGGAGGTCACGAAGACCCGTATCGGCTTGCCGGAGGGTGGGGAGATTATTCCCACGACTTCCGGTGATGCGTCGAAGGATGGTGGTCTTGAGACTTTCGCGTTGATGGATGAGGTGCATCTGTATACGCTGCCGAAGCATCATTCGATGTATAAGACGGTTCAGCGTAATCTTCCGAAGCGTTCGTTGGATGCCGACCCTTGGGTGTTGGAGATGACGACGTATTTCCGTCCTGGTCAGAACAGTGTGGCGGAGAACACGTTGAAGATCGCGGAGGATATTCAGGCTGGCCGTTCCAAGCATTATAAGGGCTTGTATTTCGACTATCGGTATTCGACGCTTCCTATCGAGGATTTTCCTGATGAGAAGAAGCTTGAGCACGCGTTGTATGAGTCGTATGGTTCTGCTGCCCATTCGGATGATGGTAAGGATTACATCATTCTTCCTGATGGGCGTATCGAGGCCGTTGATGTCGATGGTTATTCGGTTGAGGGGTTCTCTCTTCGTGATGATGGTGTCGAGCCTGGGCCGTCGAAGGATGGTTGGGTTGACATTCATGGTCTGATGGGGCAGATTTACCAGCCTGATTCGGACCCGAATGATTCGATTCGTTATTATTTGAACTCTCGTGCGTCGAGTGAGGATTCGTGGCTTACGGAGCCTGCGATCCAGTCGCATTTGGCTTACAGGGATTTGTATGGCCGTGCTGTCGGCTCGTCGTCTCGTTTGGATGGGGTCTGGAAGGATTTCATTGACGAGGATGAGGAGATCACGCTTGGGTTCGATGGTTCGATTCGTAATGATTCGACCGCGTTGGTTGGTTGTCGCGTGTCTGATGGTTTGCTGTTTCTTATCAAGTTGCAGCAGCGGCCTGATAATGCGGACCCTGATTGGCGTGTTGACCGTGATGGTTTCGATGCCGCCGTGCGTCGTATGTTCGAGAATTACAATGTCATCGGCTGTTTCGCCGATGCGCATTTTTTCGAGTCGATGATTGGCGGCTGGGAGGCTGAGTATGGGCGTGGCATGAAGGTGTTCGCCCGTGGACAGTCTTCGATGATGAAGTTTTGGACGAATAACTGGTCGCAGGATATGTATCGTGCGTTGCAGTGCGCGCATTCGTCGTTTGAGTATGCTCCCGAGCCTGTTGAGGAGGGGGAGCCTGACCCGAATAATATTCTTTTGTGTGCCGACCCGCGTCTTGTGTCGCATTTCCGTAATGCGAAGCGGCGTGAGAAGAGTTGGGGTTATCAGATTCATAAGGAGACGCCTAAGAGTCCGCACAAGATTGATGCGTGCATGGCTGGCGTTTTGGCTTATGCGGCGCGTGAGAAGTATTTGGGCCAGTTCGAGGATGAGGCTCCGCAGCGGGTGATGCCGCAGCGGGTCTGGTGATTTTGGGGTGTTCGTATGGCTTCCACATCTTCTAATATGCAGAGTCTTGTTACTGGTGATGACGAGCCTGATGGTGATGGTTTGGCGTTGACGCGTCTTGCGACGCGTTTGCAGAATCGTATTCCTGACCTGTGTGTGTTGAAGACGTTTTATGACGGTCGTGAGACTGTTCCGTTGCAGTCCGTGCCGAAGGCGGCGACCACTACGGCCAGTGCCGTGTATAGGCGTTTTGTGGATATCTGCCCGTTGAATCTGGCTCATACGATTGCGGATGCGGTAATCACGTCGCAGCATCCTACCGGTTTTCGTCTTGTCGCCGATAAGACGATGCGGAGCACGGATGCGGATGACATGTGGGATAAGTGCGGCATGGATGTCCGTTCGTTGAACATGTTCATGGATGCGGCGATTTACGGTGCCGCGTATGCGATGGTTCTCGGCAAGGAGAATCCTTCGTATATCCAACGGTTGAGTCCGTGGAGCACGGTCGTGTCCGATGACAAGGATTCGGCTGTGGTGTATGGGTGGTCCGAGGAAGAGCAGATCGAACGGTTGACTTTGTATCGCATCGTCCGTAATGATGACGGTGAGATACAGAGCGTCTATTCGCGTACCGCGAAGCATGAGGTCAAGTCGCGCACGTTGCCTTCCGATTCGGTCGATGACGAGGATACCGTGTATGACCTTGCCAACGACGATTCGAAGAAGCGCCCGGAGTTCGAGGCGCAGTTCGAGTGGGAGGGCCAGTCTTCCGGCGATGATTGGAAGTTCGCCATTGATTGCGGTTGTCTTCCTATCGTGCAGTTGACCACTCCTAACGGCAAGGGCCAGTTCGAGGCTTCCTTGAAGACGTTGAGGTCCATCGACCAGCAGCGTTTTCAACGGTTCTGCATTCAGGAGATGCAGGCGTTCAAGCAGCGTTGGGTGTCGGGCGACATGCCTGAGTATTACCAGAAGAGCGACCCTGCGGTCAAGGCCGGTAAGGCTCAGGCCGGTGACAAGATCGACTATTCGGAACTGTTCGAGATGGGTCCCGCCGCGTTGTGGCTGCTTCCCGCCGATGCGAAGATTGGCGAATCGTCCATTACGGATATCACGCCGATCGTGAATGCGGCCGCTTCCGATGTGAAGCTTCTGGCAGGTGCCACTGGCACTCCGTTGTCGATTCTTTCGCCTGATGTGGCTGGTTCCGCCGAGGGTGCGAAGCTGACGACTCGTATGCTGCGGTTGAAGGTCCGCGACATGAACATGAGGGCCAATGACGCTTTCGTGCTCCTGTTGAAGATGGCGTTGACCGCTTCCGGCAGTAATGCTTCGGAGGAGCGTTTCGAGACGACTTGGGAGCCGTTGGAGCTTCCGTCCGAGTTGGAGCAGTGTCAGGCGGCGGCTCAGGTGAAGGGTGTTCTTCCGTTGAAGACCATCGCCCGTCGCTATCTGCATATGACCGAGACGGAGATCGCGGAGATGATTCAGGATGCCCAGGATACGAGTTTCCTGAATGCCATGGCGCGGCAGAACGCGGCTTTGGATTCGTCGGCGAAGCAGACTGATGCGACGGTGAATGATTCGTATCTGGGTGACGGGTCCGGTTTGGATTCGTTCTCCACCGGCTCTGAATCGGATTCGATGTCGTCCGATGTGCCGTCGTCGGATGATTCGTCCGACGTTATGGGGGTCTGATGGCCGATAGCGCGTTGGTTGCCGTCCAGGCGTTGGATGACCAGCGGTTGAAGCTGGTTGACGAGTTCGTCCGCAGGGCTTGGAACATGTGGCGTAGCCTGACTCCTTCCGACTGGTGGAATGATGCGGTGGCCGAGGGTGCGGCTGCTTATGTGACGCAGCAGCATATCGCGTTCGTGAAGGCTATGCGCCAGCAGGGCATCTCATATGCGGATACGATGCTGCGTCTGGCCGGTGTGAACGGTTTGGGGGATATCCCACAATATGAGGTCGTTCGCGCCAACACGGACCCGTGGCAGGTCGCCATGAGGGTCGCGGACGAGTATCGCACTCAGGCCGTGAAGAATCCTGGGATTCGACCTGCTACGTGGGATGAGATTCTGAAGGATGCCGACCAGTCCGCCGCCAACCATGTGAAGGCTTGGCTGATGGCCGCGAAGGTCCAATTGGATACGAACGCGGTGACCGATGGGTATGTCGCCCAGAATCGCGCCATACAGTCGCGTTACAGGAGTTCCGGTGTCGAACGGTATCGTCGTGTGATTCATCCCGAACTGTCGAAGACGGGTTCGTGTGGTTTGTGTGTCGTGGCTGCGACCAACACGTTCACGAGGGCTGATTTGATGCCCATGCACAATCGTTGCAAATGTACGGTGGCTCCAATCGTCGGCTCTAACGACCCCGGGTTGAAATTGAACTCGGATGATTTGATGACGATTTACAAGGCCGCTGGCAAAACGTCGGGCCGTGATTATTCCACGAGCGCGACGGATTTGACGAAGCTTCGCGTGAAGGTCGTCAACAACAGCGAGCTCGGGCCTGTGCTGCTTCGCAAGGATGCTCCGGTGAACGGGAACGCGCCGGAATGGCATCTGCCTGACATGAGGATGACCCGCGCCCAGATGGAGCGCATGTGCGCCCGTGCGACCGAGTTCAACGCCCGGTACAAGGAATTGCTGGATGGTGATAAGGATTCGGTTCAATTCCGTTTCGATGGGCGTTCGTATGAGTTCAAAAAGACAGTCCACACTAAACAGGCTTGGCAGTATGTGCGGAGCCTGTTGGCTTATTCTCGCGGTTTTTTGGGACTGGCCGCTTAAATATTAAGGAGATTTGGTCTTATGGCCTCTCAGGATAATGAAGTCGAATCCGAAAAGGACAAGACTGTTGGTCAGGCCGGAACGGTCGAGGATGCCGTGAAGGATGCTCAGACCACTCCGGTTGACGAACCCGCCGTCGAGCATGACGCTCCGGCTGATGATAAGGGTTCCGATGATTCTTCCAAGCCGTCCGATGGTGACGAGCTTGCCAAATGGAAGGCTATGAGCCGTAAGAACGAAGACCGTGCTTCGGCCAATTACAAGGCTTTCCAGTCCGCTGATGCGGAGCTTAAGGCCGCGAAGACGCAGATTGCGCGTCTTGAGGCCAAGGCTAAGTATCCGCAGATCACGGACGCTGTTCTTTCCGACCTCTGCCCCGCAACGGAGCCGGAGGCCATCGCGTCGTGGGCTGAGAAGTATGCGGCGTACAACCCGATTGACACTTCCAAGGTGGAGAGGAAACCGCAGCAGACTGAGGATGCTTTGGCCCGCAAGGTAGCCATGCAGGCCGAGTTCCCGTCCGGCACCTCGCATCCGAAACGTCAGCCGGGCGACGCTTACAAGCGTGTGATGGAACGTCAGAAGGCACGTAAGCGCAGCAAGTAGTTTCCTACTGATTCTTTGAAAGGATTGAGCGTATGACTCAAGAGATGGCTCATTTCTCCGGTATCGTCACCGTTGAGGAGGACAATTCCTGGCGTTATGGCGAGAAGAACACCAATGATTCGGTGTCCGTCACCATCGTGCCTGAATTGTTCAAGACCGAAGACAACAAGTATCTGACCGGTGTGGGTCCGAAGGCCACGACCGTTTACATTCGTTCCGGCATTCCGCTGGCGAAGATCACTTCCGGCGCGAACGTCGGCTCGTATGGTCCGTATGACAAGCAGGCCACCGATGGACGTCAGACCAAGATCGCCGGTCTGCTTGAATCCATGGTGTCCGTGAACATCAACCTGTCCGGCTGGGATGTGGACGACCCGCTCGTAGGCATGACCTATCGTGGCGACATCGTGGCCTCGAAGCTTCCGGTGAAGCCGGAGGCTGGTGCCGTGTGGGGCGGCGAGTTCTACGACGTTGAGGATGACGTTGTGAAGCCGTTGTCCGCTTCGGCCGGCGCGGCTGGCACTCCGGGTCCGGCTGGCAAGGATGGTGCGACCATCACCAAGATCGAATTGACTCAGGACCCGTCGTCCAAGGCCATCACCGCTGGCAAGGCCACTTTGTCCAACGGAAAGACCGTGAACATCACGATTTCCTGATTGACGGTCACTTAACCTCTAAACATTTTGTGAAACCCACCCATCGCGGTGGGTTTTTGCGTATCTAAGGAGTTTTTCTTGGCTATTGACAAGACTATTATCCCGCCGTCCGAGGCGACCGAGGTCGCTCAGGCGGGACATGATTACGTGAACAGCATCCTTCCGTTGTCGAATATTTTCCCGGTCACCTCCAACGGTGGCGACTGGACCGCTTCGTGGACTCCGGTCATTCCGAAGTCGAAGACCCGTGCGATGAAGCATCGTGCGTTGGATGCCGAGATCGGGCATACCAAGTCCGAGACCTCGACCGCTGAGATTCATGCCGGCCTGTTGCCGTTGTCCGGTATGGACCATATCTCCGAGCGTGATATCGCCAAGCATCAGGACGATACCGCCTATATCCACGATAAGGCCGAGGCGAAGTTCGAGGCTTTGGGCCAGCAGGCCGGTGTGACCGAGGAGTTGGAGCGTTTGCAGTGCTTGGTGACCGGCAAGGTGGTCATCAAGGAGAACGGCGTCGATGTGACGTATTCGTTCAGGCGTCCGGGCAACCAGCAGGATGTGAAGCCGACCACCACTTGGGATAACGACAAGTCGAACCCGTGCGACGACATCGAGGCTTGGGTGAAGATCATGCGCAAGGCTTACGGTCGTAAGCCGCACGCCGTCGCCACAACCGGTGTGGTCATCGATGCCATGCGTACCAACGAGTTCTTCCGTACGCAGGTGTCCGGCATGGATTTGGAGCATTCGAAGACCAAGCTGTCCCGTCAGAATGTGTTGGATGTGCTTCGTACGCAGTCCGGCATCACCGATGTGCTTCTGGTCGATGAGGCTTACGAGGATTTGAAGCTCGACAACACCTTCGATATGGATGCCGATGTCTCCACCGCGTTCCCGGATAAGACGTTCATTCTGCTTCCGTCGTTCAACGATTCGTCGTTGGGTGCCACCCTGTCCGGTCCTACCGCCGAGGCCCAGAACTCGGAGTATGAGATCAACAAGAGCGTGAACGATGGTCTCATCGGCGCTATGTTGTCGCATCAGGCTCCGCTGAATTATGACATTTGGGTCAACGGTAATTATCTTCCGATTCTGAAGGAGGCCGTCTCGACCTTCAAGGCGGATGTGCTGGGCAAGTAGCCTTCTTGACGCTTAGGGGGTTCCGCTGATGTCGAATGGTGTTACCGATGCCGTTGACTGGGTGGAATGCTTGGAGCTTCATTGCCTTCCTGATGCGGATGTGTTGAAACGGTATCCGAACGCTTGGCTCACGTACATGTGCCATCGTGCGGAGACCGTGGCGTCCACTTCGAGCACGAACTGCTTGCCACGGTTGAAGTCCGGCGACCTTGACCTTGAGGATTACGAGTTCGTCATCTGTTCTATGGTGTGGCGCGTCATCCGCTATTCGGATATCAAGACCGAATCGAACGGCACGTACCAGTTCACTCGTTTCGACCCGCAGGATAATCCGCCAGGCAAGGATGCGTCGCCGAATCTGTATCTGTCGAAAAGGGAGAAGCAGATTCTGGATGGCTATGCGTCCGGGCGCGGTCCTATCGGCACTGTTGGCGTCGGTGTGAACCGTATTTATGGAATGTGATGCCTATGTCTCGTGAAACATGGGATTTGGGTCATCCATACGATAAGTCGGGTTCCGACGTGGTTGCTGAGCATCCTTACGAGGATGTGACGGTGCCTTGGGTGAAGCCTGATTCGATTCTGTATCGGGACAAGGTGATCGTCGTGTTGTATACGGTCCGTCGTGGGCCGCATGGGACGACGTATGTTCCCGGGAAGGCTTACTGGTGCTGGTGTTCCATCGAGGGGCGCGAGCAGCAGGCTGGCATGTTTTCGATTTCCGGTGCCGAGGATAAGTCGCCGCAGACTTGGGGTGGTTTGCGTGAGGTCACGCCGTCTCAGGTCGTTGCCGTGGAATGGCATGGCGATATCCATACGGAGGTCTGGTATCAGGGCGACTGCTATGACGTTGACGGCGCTCCGACGTTCCGTCAGCATGGCGAGGTTCCCCACTATGAGATGCATATCCGGCGTAACGCCGACTATTCGCAGATTCCGGTGGGGTTGCGTCCGAAGCCTCCTGAACCGGACCCTGACGACCATGTGTGGGGTGAGGCCGATGGCAAGAGTTTTCATTGACCGTGACCTGAGCACGAAGGTGGCTGAATGGTTCGGTCCGCAGGCCACGTCGGAGAAGGCCGACGAGGTGCTTGCGGATGCGAGGATGCTCGCCGCCGCGCGTGCGGTTGGCCGTGACCCGGGTATTCCGGTCGCCAAGGATTTGAGTCTTGAGAAACGCTACCACGGCATCGACACGGATGTGTGTCTTGATGTCGAGGGTCGTGACGGGTCGAACGTGGCCGTCGAACACGAGTGGGGCGCTTGGAACGAGCAGCGTCACCGTTGGGTCGAGGGACATCATGTGATGCGTGACGCGGCCCGTATGAACGGTGGTGTCTGATGCCGCTGATTCAACCCGACTACGAGCGTTACCCGCAGGAACGTCCGATGGTCGATTTCGATTCTCTCGTGTACACGCTTCTCACGGCTGGGTTCACCGGCAACCCGGACTGGCCCGATGTGCATGTGCTCAACGAGATCGATGTCGATGTGGACACTTGGGCGTCGTTCTCGAACATCGTGCTGTTCCATACGAACGCGCCGACCATGGCGACCGGCAATCATTCGACCGGTGTGTGGGATTGCGACATTGACATCATCGTCGCCACGAACGATGCGGACCGTTCCTTCCGCTTGGCGCAGGAAGTGTACCAGCAGATCATGCAATGGCCACGTTACGGGCGTACTGATTCGGGTCGTGTCATTCGGATTGTCGGCAATCCCGGTTTCGGCAAAAGCGCTGGCGGCAAGCAGGCCACCGGCAAGAAGGTGAAGCAGTATTCCGCTTCCTCGTTCACCGTCCGCGCGGAGGATTCGCTTCGCGTTGGATGATTTTCCGTTTTTTCGTTTTCAAGCCTCGCCTCGTGCGGGGCTTTTTTTGTAAGGAGATATGAGATGGCGTTTAATGATGACGCTACTTTGATTGCCACTTACGGCACTTTGTTCTACGCTCCGGTCGGCACTCCGCTGCCGAAGGATGGTGCCAAGGCGTTCAAGCTGAACGCTGACACCGTGAAGGTGGACACCACCGCTTCCGACGCTCCGAACGCCAATCAGGTGTGGACCAATCTGGGGCATACTTCCGCCGACAACAAGATTTCGTTCTCGTTCGACGGCGGCGACGCGACCACGCATAATTCGTGGGCGCGTAAGAACTTGCGTACCACCTACGCCGATTCGACGTGCACCATCACCGCGAAGTCGTTGCAGTTGGATGGCGACACTCTGAAGCTGATCTACAACGGCAGCGAAGAGGATGGCGGCGTTGGTGTGGACATCACCAAGAAGCCACAGACGTTCAGCCTGTTCCTGTTGGCTCAGGAGTCCGCCGACGATGATTCGGATATCCGTTTCGGCGCTTTGTTCCGCAAGGTTTCCGTGACCTTCGATGGCGGTCCTGATTTCTCTGGCGATGATTTCGTCGAGCAGGGCATGACCGGCGAGGTCGAGACCGTCGCCGGCAAGAAGCCGATTGTGTTTTTCGAGGCTTCGCAGATGAAGCAGTCCTGATTCGGACTGTTCCAGTCTTCGTATTGACGCCGGACCCCTGTTTCTCCTATCCGGGGGTTCCGGTCTTTTCCCGTTCTTCATTGACGGAAGATAGGAGATTTTCAACGCTTTTCAGATAGGAGAAAACATGGTTGACGAGACCGTTGAAGAGAATACCGCCACCGAGTCCGATGATTTCCGTATCCCGGAGACTTGGACGGAACTGTGCGAGAACGAGCCGCTGTTCTCGCTTCTGCCGCCTCTGGCCCCTGCGGAACGCCTCTCGTTCAAGCAGGCCGCACAACTGCGCAAACTGGACAGCATGGCCGGTTTCACGCTCAACGCCGACATCAACGGCCCCGAAGCCAAGTCCTTGGACGACGTCGAGGCGAAGATCGACGAGCGTATGGAGTTCGTCGGCACGGCTTTGGATTGGGTCAAGTCGCTGACAGTGAAGCCGGACAAGGTTGACGAATGGGCGACGGGCATCGGATTGGATGAACTGTTCTGGCTCATCGAAGCGATTCTCATGTTCTACACGGACCAACTGGGAAAATCGATCGCTTCGAAGCGCAAGTCCGCGTCCACCCGGTCGAACTGACTTCCGACTTCCAACGTTTCTATGGTCTGGACATAACCGGCGCGAGGCTGAATCCCACCCGCGCCGAACGCCTCACGGCGGGGCTGATGGCAATGCCTGACAGCCTGTACAGGGCGCGGATATTGGAGGATGAGCCTCCAACCACGTCCGATGAGTCCAAGACAGACAAGCCGACCGTACTGCCGTGGCTTGGATGGGATTCGAAGACGATGGTCGCCGTTGAGGTTCGCAACATGATGAACACGGTGATTACCGCGAAATACGGGGGCAAGAATGCCAAACCGCATCCACTGCTCCCTCCTGGCGCTGACAAGGAACCGCCTCGCCGGGAGAACGAAGGTACAGCGGAGAACTTCGAACGCATGTTCACGAAGTTCCACATGACCTGATTCTGAACAAACCCCCACATTCCCGTGGGGGTTTCTATTTCCGTCTTTCTTTCTGGGGGTTGCCTATGGCTGGCGAGCATCGCGCCGGTACGGTCGTCGTTCGTGTCACTGCGGATACGAAGGGTTTCCGCCGTCAGGTCGAGGAGGCCGCACGCGGCATAAACGACCTCGACGTGAACGCGGTATTCGAACCTGACACCGCCCAGCTTGAACGCGCCTACCGCGAATGGAACGGCAAGAACGCCTCCATACAGTTCAATTTCAAACCCAATACGAAGAACATCGACCCGTGGATGAAACGGTTCGAACAGCAGGAGGAACGCCTTCGTCGCGGACTCTCGCTCAAACCGGACTTCGATTCGTCCAAATTGAACCGTGGCCTGTCCGAGTTCAATTCCCGCACCAACACGGCCCTCCGTGGCAACGGGCTGCTGAACTCGAAACTGGTCGAAAAGAACCTCGACCAGACCGTCAAGGTGTTCGACGCCAAAGGCTGCGAGATGGCCGACACATCCTTCTTCAAGAAGTCGGCCCTCAAAAAAACCGAACAGCTTTCGTTCGCGACAAGCCTCGACAAGACCGTCGATAAGTACCGCGAGAAGAAGATGGACCTGTACCAGCAGGTCCGTGGACTCATCAAAGGCAACGAACACCTCTCCAACGAGCAGATACGCCAATTCGAGAAACTGTCCAACCGAATCGTCAAAACCCGCAACGACATTCGCGGACTGAAAGGCGACCTCGCCAAGGCCACCCGCGAAGTCGAACGCCTCGACGCGCAACGCCTTGAGATGAAGACGCAGAAGCTCCCGACCTCCGACCTGTGGAAGCAGGAACGCGAAGCCGCGAAGCAGGTCACAGCGGTCAACAAGGCGCTCGCCGGTCAGGAGAAGGAGCTTGGCAGGCTGCGTAAGGCGCAGTCGTCGCTTGTGGACATCGCGTCCGATGGTGATGCGAAGCGTGTGTCGAAGATGACCCGTCAGGTGCGTGCTCTTGAGGAGAGCATCGTCACCGCTGGCAATTCGTTGGCGAACTTCTCCAAGGCCCGTGACACGGCTTTGGGACTGCATCAGAAGCAGGAGACGTATGCCGACTGGTTCAAGGGCCAGCAGGTCGCGTCGTCGCGTTTTGCGAAGGAGATCGAGGCGCAGCGGGCCGAGATGGCCCGCGAGTCGAAGAAGGCTAGGGACGAATGGTCCCGTCCGGTTGGCTCCACGGCCATCGCCCGCGAGCGGTTCGCGGAGTCGCGGCGTGAGGCCGAGAACCTTATCGACACGTATCGTGGCGTGCGCAAGGAGCTTGAGTCCGACGTGTCCGCCATGAAGCGGAACAACCGGAACTGGTTCGACCTTGACGAGTACAAGCGTACCGTCAAGATGCTTGGCGAGCTCGACGAGCGTATCGAGAAGCTGAAGAAGAGTCCGGTCACGAAGGCGACCCGTCTTGAGGGTTCCGATTTCCAGAAGCGTCTCGCCGACCTGTATTCGATGAACGGCGTCCGTAACCGTCAGGATATCCGTCTGAGGTTCGTCGCTGAGAATCTGCGTGAGGTCAAGTCGAAGATCGAGGCGTTCAAACGTCGCGGCGTCGATGTTCCGGTCACGTTGAAGGCCGAACTGCGGGAGATGTACCGGCAGCTGGCCTATTACCAGCGTCTTCTGAAGGATAATCCGAAGGCGCGGGTGAAGGTCGATGTCGAAGGTGATTTCGCCCGTCTGAACCGTGATATCGAACGGTTCGAGTCGCAGCGTGTGAAGGTCGAGTTCTATGAGGATGGCGCTGACGAGATACGCCGCGCCATGCGGGAGCTTGAGCATAAGAGGCTCGATGTTCCGGTCACGTTGAAGGCCGAGTATTCGAACGTCGAAGCTGAGATGCGCCGGTATGCGGAGAAGCTGAAGTCCAATCCCGATGCGGAGATTCCGGCGAAGCTCCATATCGACAAGAAGCACGCCGAGGAGGAGCTGAAGAGGTTCCAGGACAAGAACGACACCCTTGATATGGATGTCGATCTTGAGACCGCTTTGGCCCGCGCCCATCTCGCTTACTTCACTCGCCCACGCACGATTGACATCTTCGCCAAGTTCCATGGAACTGACATCGGCAAGATTCTCAACGGCATGACGTATGGCGCGTCCGGCTTGAAGGGTGTCGAGAACCAGTTCCAGAATCTTGTGAACCTGTTCGACACGTTGGACAAGAAGGTTCCACGTCTAGCGCTTGTCGGCACTGTATTGTCCGATATCGGCGCTGGTGCAGTGAACGTCTCCGGTACGGTCGGCGGCTTGGGCAAGAGCATTGTGAGCCTTTCCAAGGCGGCTTATGCGGCTCCTGCGGCGTTGACCGGCTTGGGCGCGGTGTTCGCCACGTTCAAGATGATCTATGGCGACAAGGGCGAGACGTGGAGCAGCCAGATCGACTTCGCCAACACGAAGCTGTCCCAGCTTTCCCAGAACGTGCAGGATGCGTTCTATGGCAAGGCGAAGCCCGCCATCATGGATACGGCGAACGCGATAGGCGATTCGCTGGTGCCGGAGATGAGCACTCTCGCCAAGCATGAGGGCGAGATAGTCGAAAAGCTCATGCTCGCCGTGAAAGCGTCCTATCAGGCGAACGAGCTGCCAGCCGTCTTCGACCGTGCAAACGAGTCGATGGACAATCTCGTTCCCGGTGCCGAATCCCTGATTACCGCATTGTCCCATATCGGCATGGTCGGCGGCAAGTATCTGCCGCAGTTCACGCAATGGTTGAGCGAGGATGCGTCTTGGTTCGCCAAGTGGGCCGAGAACGTGATGGACGACTCCGACCGTGTTGACAAGGCCATGTCCGAAGTCAAGGAGCAGGCTGGTTATCTTGGCTCATCCCTTCGCTCGTTGAAGGGTATCGCGCAAGGTGTGTTCACTCCGATTGCCCAATACCAGAATGGCATCGAGCAGTTCAGCAGCGTGTTGCAGCGTGCAGACCGTGCGATTAACTCCATGAGCGCCCAGGATACGTTGCGTGCTTGGGTGACTGGCGCTAGGGACGCCCAGAAGGGCGTGCGTGACGCTTTCGCCGATATCGGACATGCTGCGAACGAGTCGCGGAACGATCTTGCCGGTACGATGACGAATCTTGGTCAGTTGACCGGTAATTTCGTGGCCGACACCTCGAAGCTGGCTTCCGGCACTTCGGGTAGCATCCGCACGTTCTCCGGTGATGTGCGTGATGGTCTGAGCATGGTGACTTCCAGTCTTGCGTCTACGTCTCCGATGTTTTCGAGTCTTGTCCGCATGGCGGGCCAGTTGTCGAAGAAGTTCGGCGGCACGCTTGCCAACTCGTTGAAGTCTGCCGCTCCCACGATTGAGGCCATCGCCAATGCGACAAGCGCGTTGAGTGGCGCCTTCTCGAAGCTGCCAGCCCCAATTCAGGGCATGTTGGGCTTGTGGATGACGTTCGGTCGTGCTGGCAAGTCAGCTTGGACGGCGTTGAAGAGCGGTGCTTTGGAGAACATTCAGAGCACGATGCAGTATCAGAACATGTTGCGCCAGTTGGGTGTGACGATGGATGGCACGAAGGTCAAGGCTTCCCAGTTGATTTCCGCGATGGCTCGTCTTTCCCGTAACGAGACGACGGCTGAGGTCACAGGCGGCGCGATGGCGTATGGCAATGTGGCGGGCTTGTTCACCGGCTCCGTCAAGGGTATGGAGCAGATGGGGGAGCAGGCTGAGAAGACCGCTTCCAAGGTGGCAAAGACTGGTCAGGAGGCCCGTCTTGCAGCCGAGGGGGCTGTCCTGTTGGGCAATAACGCCAGTAGTGCTGGCAAGGGTCTGCGAAGCCTGGACGACAACGCCGAACCCATCAAGGGCAAGCTTTCCGGCTTGAAGAGCGTCGCCAAGGATACCGGCACCGTCCTATTGGATATGCTTGGCGGTCCTACCGGCATCGCATTGACGGCTGGTCTCGCTGCCGCTGGCACGGCGTTCAGCGCGTATTCCCAGCATGTCGAACAGGTCAAAGCCAACATCGAATCGTTCAACGAGGCGGCTAAGGCAACGCCTGACGCTTTGTCAGCTCAGGTTTCCTCGCTTGAGGGGTTGAAGAACCGGCTGGATAACTTCGGTTCCACACTGAAATCCAACTTCTCCACTTCGGATTCCTCTTGGGACAAGTTCTGGCGTGGAACGTCGAATGTGGGTAGCATGTCTTCGGCATTGCAGATGCTCGGTCAGAACGAGGATTCGGTCGCACGCAAACTGTCCGGCAGCAAGAGTGACTACAACAGCTACATCAAGACGTTGCAGCGGATGACGACCCAGACGAACAAGCAGGCTTCGGCTGACAAGAACTCCGCGACCGTGTTCGATATGAGCAGTATGAACAGGCTTCAGAAGTCCGTCAACATGCACGAGGCCGCGAAGACCGCTTTGGCTGACGCCCAGAACTACAACGATGAGATCGAGAAGTCCATCAAGACGCAGGCCGCTGCCGCTGGTAAGAGCGCTGGTTGGGTTGATCGTCTTCGTGATGAGGGTCAGGATTGGCAGTCCATCGCGGATGGGCTATTGAGCGCCACCGAGAAGAAAGAGCGGTTGGCTACCGTGACAGGCTCTCTGGCTTCGCAGGTTGAATCCCAGCGCAACGCGAACATTCAGGCCGCTGCCGCGTCCAGCAGTTATGCGAAGACGTTGCAGCAGGTTGGCGAGGCGATGAAGACCGTAAATGATCTTCATTCCAAAGGCCAACAGGTTTGGGATGCACAGAAGAAGGATTTCGACTATACGACTGAGGCTGGCCGTACCGCCGCCGACTCGTTGACCGCTTTGGCTTCCAGTTCGAACGATTACCTGAATGCGATGATTAAGCAAGGTAAGTCGCAGAAGGATGTGCTCGCCAAGCAGAAGGAATTGTCCAGCAACTTCAACGCTCAGGCTAGTGCCGCTGGTTTGGACGCCGCTGCTGTTGACGGATTGAACTCAAGTCTGTTGATGACTCCGAAGGAAGTCACCACACAGATCAACGTTCAATCGTTGGAAGCGAAGGAGAACCTGGCGAATGTCGTTGACAGTATGAGCTACCTGTTCCCCGATGGGACACGTAAGCAGGTCAAGGATATTCTGTTGAACTCCATTTGGCAGGGTAAGACCGATGCCAACCAGTTGTCCGACATGGTGCAGAGGCTTTCCGATGGCAAGCATACGGTCGTGATTACCGGCGATAACAAGCTGGCGATTGTCGCGGCCAATGATGTGACCAATGCCGTCATGAAGGTACCCGCGTTGAAGAAGGTGTATCTCAAGGCCATCACCGAAGGCAAGAGCGATACCGACGCATTGGAGGAAAGCATCTCTTCGATTCCTGCGATGAAGGATGCGTTCGTCAAGGCGAAGGCCGAAGGCAAGTCCGATCTGGATGCGTTGAGGGATGCCATCTGGCAGGTTCCTGAGTTGAAGGATGCCTATTTGACGGCAACCGCTTCCGGTCAGGATGAGGTTGATGCGCTAGGTAACGCGTTGAAGCTTATCCCTGACTTGAAGAATACCGATTTGAAGGCCACTGATAAGACTCAGGACGGCATTTCGAGCGCTACCACTAACTTGGATAACTTCGCGGCGCAGTTCGGTGCCCCTAACTCGAATATTACCGCTACCGATAATACCGCCGATGGCGCTGGCTCCGCAGGGCTGACGATGGGAGCCTATGAGCAGAAGTACGGTCATGTTGATTCCAATCTGACCGCTACGGATAACACCGGTGGTCCAACCAGTACTGCCAAGGGCAATATCGGTTCGGTGCCGAAGGGTCATGACACAAACGTGAATGCGACGGACAATACCGCTGGTGCCACTGGTTCCGCCAAGGGCAACATCCATTCCGTGCCGAAGAGCCATGACACTGGATTCAAGGGCCATGTCGATGGTTCGCTTTCCTCTGCCGTGGCGTCGGCCAATAAATGGATTAGCGGCGTATCGAATTGGGTTACCGTCCACATCAAGGGCATCTTCGAAGGTTCCAAGGCTGGCAAGGCTACTGGTGGTCGCATTACCGGTCCGGGTACTGGCACGTCTGATTCGATTCCCATGTGGTTGTCGAATGGCGAGCATGTTATTCGTGCCGCTGCGGTAAGCAAGCTTGATCGTACTGTCGGCCCGAATTTCCTGAACGTGTTGAACGCTACCGGTGATCTGGATAGGGCGGTGTCGCAGGCTCGCACGTCGTATGCGCGTAGTGCGGTTGATATGAGTCGTAGCGCGTATGCGGCTGGCGGGCGTGTGGAGAAGATGATGTCCGGCTTGTATGAGGTCAACGTTCAGGTTCCCGCAAGCACTGGAACGACTGTCAATCAGACGTTCAACACGAAGGTCGTCAGGAGTAATGATGACCTGTACACCGCCGCGCCGATATTGCATCGTAACGCGTTGGCCGAGGCTAGGAGGTATCAGCGTTGAGTGATTTGCCTGAACTGGTCGAACTGTCGAACGGGACGGAAACGTTGACGTTCGATGGTGGCAATACAGCGAATCCTGATGATGATGTTCTCCTGATCGGGGAGGATGGCGTCGATGGTTGGTTCGAGACGCCGGATGACAAGACGGTGATGAGCGAGCGGGGTCAGGGCGATGGGGCGCATGACGTGTGGGCTTCGGACATCCTGTATTCCGCTCGCGTGCTGACATTGCATTTCATTGTATCGGCTCATGACCGTCAGGGTGTTGTCCGGCTTCTCAATAAGGTTCGCCGCGTGTGTGCGCATAGCAAGGTGCGGTTCCGGTTGAGGGATGCGGGCTACGACTGTTATACGACTGGTAGGGCCACTGTGAAGGCGTCTGCTAAGTATGCGAATGATGGCTGGCTGGACGATTGCACGATCACCGTGACCTGCGAACGTCCCGAGATATTGAGCATGGACGAGTACACATGCCAATTGTCGGCCATGCATGTTTCCGGCGGGAACGTCGGATTGCGGTATGGTCCGGGCTATTGGACCGAATGGCAGGGCGCACGTAACGCTTCACCGAGCCTGATGCATACCGAGTCGAATATTGGTTTGCGTGGGTTGGCTTACCCGTTGAACTACGGGTTGAAATTGGATGGCGTCGGGTCGAACGTCGGATTGTTGTACAACAACGGCACTTCCCGCGCCTATCCGGTGTTCGTCGTGCATGGGCCTATGGATGGCGTGCGTTTGGATTTTCCGGGCACCCAGCAGTCGATTGTGTGCGATCAGACGGTACGGGATGTGCCGTTGGTGTTGGATTGCCGCAGCCGTACCGCCCAGTTGGGTGGTCAGGATGTGAGCCGTCAGTTGGAGCAGCGTGGTTTTCCCACGATTCCGGCTGGCGGTTCGCTTCGTGTGACTTTATCGAATCTAGGCACCGGTTTCGTTGATTGCAGTGTGCGTGACACTTACATGTAAGGAGTTTTGAATGAGTACCGTCGCTTTGGGCGTGTCTCCCGATACCAATGGCGTTGGTGTGACACCTCTTGTGCATCGTCGCATCATCGGTGCCCAGTGGGCTAATACGGGATTGGTTGACGGGTTGAACGTCACCGGCCGCAGTGACTTGCGATATAACGTTTCCGCTGGCGTGGCTGTCTGTAGCCGTGGCGATTCGGATGGTAAGACGCTCGCCTATTACGAGGGCGGTAAGACGAACGCCGTCGCGGCTGGCGACCCGTCGAATCCGCGTATCGACATCGTGTGGATTCAGGCCCATAATCTGATGGAGTACAAGGATTCGGACAATTATGTGACCGTTGGCGTCACGCAGGGTTCCCCGTCCGCGAGTCTTGCGGAGCCTACCATTCCGGCTGGCGCTACCATGCTGAGGAAGATGAAGATGCCCGCTGGCGCTTCGTCCACGGCCAGCGCGGTGCAGATGTGGAGCGCTGATTACGCGATACCGCATGGTGCTTCGTTGGGGAAGATTGGCGAGAATTGGGATAGGCGTGACATGACCGGCGATCCGACGGTCAAGAAATACTATTTTGAGCAGCAGATAGATTTCGATTTGCCTTCCGACCGTATGTTGGAATTGTCGTTCAAATGCAATCTGAGTTCCGCTGGCGCTACCTCGTGGGCGGATACGTCGCATCGTACCGAGTGGGCCATCGGCTTCCAGATCGATAACAAGGATTTGGACCATTCGTGCGCGAACTTCGTTTCGTATGGCGCGTGGGAGACGCATGAGACGTCGTATGTGACCGCCGTGAACAAGGGGCATCATACCGCCCGCTTGCGTACTTGGTTGCAGAACGGCAACGCCCCCGTGTTCCATTACAATGCGTCGCAGGACAACAAGGACGCCTTGTGGTGCGGACGCCGGTTCATCATCTGGGATAGGGGACAGGTGGTCTGATGTCTTGGGTGGCGTACCTGTATGACACGGTTTCCGGCCAGTTGGCCCAGGAGATCGACATACCGTCGTTCACTTGGTCGATGACCGTTTCGGATTCGAGTTTTTCCACGACGAAGGACAAGGGCGTTGGCGATGACGAGGTGTCCGGCTTGGAACTGCCTTGGTCCCAGATACCGGGCGATGACCCGGCTGCCCGTGCAGCCGCGTTGCAGCCGTACAAGCGTGGCCTTGTGTTGTGTTGGAAGAGCGTGTTGGATGACACCGCGTCGATGGGCACGCCGATATTGGCGGGCGCGTTGGGCGTTCGCACGTCCAGTTGGCATGATGTGAGCGTGCCTTACGTGAGCATGATGGGCTTGCTGAACGACCGGTATCTGGTGCATGAGGATGCTTTCGGCAAGGATGCGGGCCACACGTCCAAACGGTCGTTCCGTTGGGAGAACCTGTCGTGGCGTGCGTTGGCGTGTGAGGTAATCCGCCAATGCACGAGCGTCAAGCCGGGCGGTGGACTGCCCATCGATTTGCCTTACCTGAACGAGACGGGCACGCATTCGCTGCCTTCCGATGGGTCGAGCGAGGATAAGAACGCTCCGAAGCAGAAGAGCAAGAAGCGTGTGAACACGGCTGACGGGTATGTGGAGACTTCCGTTGACGGTGACACGACCACGATCACGGAACAGCATGTGACGAAGAAGACGAAGCAGGTCACGGAGACTAAACCGTACACGTACAATACGCGCAAGGGCAAGGTCACGAAACAGCATACGACCGTGAAGACGTTGACCACGGCGCAGACCACGGTCGTGAAGAAGACGGTCACGAAGAACTACAAGGATTATTCCGAACGTACCGTGACCACGACCACCACCGTGTACTCGTTCGACGGGAACGGCAACCAGACTGGCAGCACGACTTCGACCGATGGGCCGCATAAGACGATGCTTCCACGGCAGACCGTCGTGGAATACAAGGATTTCAACGTGTCGAACCATCGCGCGGCTGACATTCTGAAGAATATAGCGAACGCGGATGGCGGGCCTGACATGCAGTTCCGGCCCTACTTGTCGGATTCGCAGCATGTCCGGTTCAGGTTCCTCGCCGGTTCGGACGGCGACATCTATCTGAATCAGGACAAGCGATTGAGTCTGTCGTGCTCACCGTATGGTGGCACGTTGGAGAACATCAAGATCGACCGTGCCGCACCGTACATGCGCGTGTATGCGACCGGCGCCGGTTCGGATTTGGGCACGATGTGCTGCCAGAGCGAGGATTTGACTCTGGTGAAACGTCATGACCCGTATCCGCTGCGGGAGACCACCACGAGCGACACGGACGCGAAAACGTATGAACTGTTGGCCGCTGCGGCTGACGGCATGTTGAACGCGAACCGTCAGCCGTTGATGCAGTTGAGCGGCGAGATAGACGTGAACGACTGCGATGCGATGGGATTGCCTTTGCATCCGTTGGGTTCGTTCTGGCCGGGGGAGATGTTCGACATCGCCATAGACGGCTTCCCTGATCTGCCGGACGGCGTGTATCCGATGCGGTTGATGCAGATGAGCGGCGACCAGACCGGCAAGGTGACAGTGAAGTTCGACCCTGTGGCAGACCCGACCGCATGATATCAGACCCCACGTTTTCGTGGGGTTTTCTTGTACCCACCCCACGTTTTCGTGGGGTTTTCTGTTTTTGGAGTGTGCGTTTTGGCAGACCATGTTGAAATCAGACCCGATGACGCTTCTCTTCCGTTGACTTTGGCGGATATCGCCCTGCGTAACAGCAATATGCGGTTGACGTACCTGTCCGGCACCATCGCCGTCGATAACGGCGACGGCACGGAGACGTGGATTGGCGGCGGTGATACGGGTGCGGCGATGCCGGGCAGTAATGGCATCATCCCGTGGGTTGGCGATACGACGCCTCCGGGCAGGCCGACCGGTGTGACCGCAGTGTGTAGGACGGAATGCGTGTTCGTCCAATGGGACGGCACTCTTGAGGGTGGTGTTCCCGCCGATTTCGACCATGTGAAATTGTATGCGAAGCCTGATAGCACTGGTGAATCGTTGGATTTGGGCCAGTTGCGTGGGAAAGGCGAGCTTGCCACCGGCGTGCTGCCGGTCGGTGATGTGGTCGAGGTTTGGGCCGTCGCCTATGACAATGCGCATGACGTGAATGGCGTGTCCAAGCCGAACGCCTCCGACGAGTCGGAGCACGCGACCGTCATCATCGCACCTATCGTGTCGCAGCAGGATTTGAATGATACGGCGTCGGAGATTCTGGATGCCGCGAAGTCCGATGCCGCCGCTCAGGTGAAGAAGGTCAGCGACGGGTTGGATTCCGCCCGCAAGGATATTGACGCGAACACTGACGCTGCGAACGCTTTGAAGAGCCAGCAGACCCAACTGCGTTCCGATTTGGATGCCGCGGCGAAGAAGATCGACGCGAACGCTCAGGGCGTCGATGCAGTCAGAAAACAGCAGGATACGGCTAACGCGGCGTTGAAGTCTCTTGGCAAGACCGTCGAGGATAACAAGTCGGCTCAGGATGCGATCAACGCTCAACAGGCCGAGACGAACAAGACGATTGCCGCGAACAAGACGGCTTTGGCTGATGCGTCGAAACAGTTGGAACAGGCGAAGGCCGATATCAAGACGGGTCAGGCTGACTTGGCGGACGCTCGGGAGACTCTGGCCGACAATACGGCGAAGCTCGTTCAGGCTCAGAAGGATATCGCCGCGAACAAGACGGCTCAGACTGACTTGTCGAAGCAGTTGGCTGCGGCGAAATCCGACATCAAAGCCAATCAGGACAGTCTGACCGCCGCGAATCAGACGATTGCCGCGAATCAGACGGCTTTGTCTCAAGCGCAGAAGGATATCGCCCAAACCAAGTCCGATCTGACCACGGCGAATGGCGAGATCAGCAAGGCGAAGGAGTCGGCTGCGCAGGCGTATGCCGAAGCCCATAGCAAGAATCATACGTTTCGTGGGCCGGACGAGCCGAAGGACAATCTGATTGTCGGTGACTTGTGGCTCAAGACCCAAAAATATTGGACCCGCTGGAAGGGCGAGAAGAATAATTCGCCGTCCATGCTGGCCGATTTTTATACGTACTGGACGGGCGCGCCGAATAATTCGCCTTCCGTGCTTGTGCCGCTGGCCGACCGCGTGATCGATACGCTTGTCTGGGATGGCTCGAATTGGAACCATCTCGGCTATGCCGATGTCGAGAAGAACGCGGACGAAATTTCCAAGGCGAAGTCGGATATCGCGGACAATGCCGCTAAGACCACGGATGCCCGCAAAGCTGCCGAGAATGCCGCTGCCGCAGCGAAGAACGCGCAGGGCACGGCTGATACGGCCAATGGTGCGGCGAAGACCGCGCAGGATACCGCCAATGCTGCTACCGCTGCCGCCAAGAGCGCGACCGCGACCGCAGGTCAGGCGAAGAGCGCCGCCGACGCGGCGCAGACCGCAGCCGAAAGCGCGAAGAAGACCGCTGGCAATGCGGAGACTTTGGCTAACACGGCCAATGCTTCGGCCAATGCGGCCAAGTCCGACGCGGCTTCGGCCAAGACGGACGCTTCGGCTGCGAAGACCACCGCCTCGAACGCTTCGAGCGTTGCCACGCAGGCCAAGGCCACCGCAGACAGTGCGGCACAATCCGCCACCGATGCGGCCAATGCCGCGCAGAAGGCCAATACCGCAGCAGCTGCCGCCGCTGGCGTGGCCAATGGCAAGGCCGACGTGCTGATTCAGAGCACGGCGCCGGCCACGTCGATGCGCAAGGCTTCGACCTTGTGGATTGACACCACGAATGGCGCGAACACGCCGAAAAGGTGGAATGGGTCGGCTTGGGTGGCTGTGACCGACAAGGCCGCTACTGACGCCGCGAATGCGGCTGTCAAGGCGAATGATGCGGCCAAGACCGCTCAATCCACCGCTGACAAGGCGCAGACGGCTGCGGCCAATGCGGCTTCTCAGGCTAATCAGGCTCAGGCCGCCGCTCAGAAGGCGCAGACCACTGCTGATGGTAAGAACCTCATCTACCGTGGCCCCGACGAGCCGAATCATGATGGCTTGAAGCCGGGGGACATGTGGTGGCGCACGCAGAAATATTGGACGAGGTGGAAGGGTGAGAAGAACAATTCGCCGTCCATGCTGGCCGATTTTTATACGTACTGGACGGGCGCGCCGAACAACAGTCCGAGCGTCTTGGTGCCCTTGTCCGATCGTGTGGTGGAAGTCCTGACGTGGGACGGTACGAGATTCGAGCCATTCGACCTCGTGGCGAACAACATCCTCGCTGCTGGCACGGTGGCCGCGAAGCATCTCGCCGCCGACTCAGTGACCGCCGAGAAGGTCAAGGCCAATGCCATCACCGTTGACAAGCTCGCAGCCAATTCGGTCACGACCGAAAAGCTGGTCGCCGACGCGGTGACCGCTGGCAAGCTCGCTGCGGACAGCGTGCAGGCGCGCAATATCGTCGCACTGTCCATCACGTCCGACAAGATTGCAGCCAATTCCGTGACCACGGCCAAACTCCGCGTCACTGAGGATATGATGGTGGCTCTCCTGAAGGCTCATCAGATTCAGGCGGGGGATATAGCGGCTAACGCGGTCACATCAGACAATATCATAGCCAACGCCATCAATTCAGGAAAGATCGCCGCCAACGCGGTGACTTCTGACAAGATTGTGACGAACGCTGTCACGTCGGATAAGATTCTCGCCAATTCGGTGACCACGGCGAAGCTCAAGGTCACTGAGGATATGACCGTCGCGCTTTTGAAGGCGCATCAGATTCAGGCCGGTGAGCTTGCCGCCAATAGTGTGACCGGTCAGAACATCAAGGCCGACGCATTGTATGGCAAGACGATTCAGGGTGGCGTGTTCCGCACGTCCGATGGGCGGATGGTCATCAATGATGCTGGTATCGTCGCCAAGGCGAAATCCGGTAGGAAACGTCAGGCGTATTACACATATTGGCAGGGCGAACCGAACAATAGTCCGTCCGTGCTGGTGACTGTGGATTTGGCTGATGATGAGTCGTTCGTACTGGATTCTCAGTCCGGCACGGTCGCCATGTGCGGTGAGATACTGTCCGGCTCCACGATCAGCGGCACGTCGATTGTGGGTAGCGAGTTCCGTACCGCGAACTCGCGCATGTTGCTGAACGATAGCGGCTTGGTGTTGCGGAACACGCAGGGCAAGGCCACTGTCACGTTGAATGCCGCGTCCGGCAGTGCGACGTTCAGTGGCACCGTGACGGGTTCGACGATCACTGGCGGCACGGTGTCCGGCGCTGTGATTGCTGGTAGCGCGTTCACGTCTCCTGACGGGAAGACGAAACTGAACTCTTCCGGCTTCTACGTGGGAGACAAACTCTCGTATGATGCTAAATCCGGCGTGCTGTCGTTGAAGGGCAGTATCCAGTCGGGGTCGGATTTGAGTGGCGTGACCGTGACCGGTTCCACCATTCAGACTTCCAGTACTGCCAACCGTGGGTTGAAGCTCACTTCCGGTGGTCTCGTCGCCTACGACGGGAATGGTAACGCGAAGTTCACGTTGAAGTCTGACGGCACCATTCAGATGAATGGCGCTTTACTGACGAACGGTAAGATAACCGCCGCCACGTTGGAGGGTGGCACGATCACCGGTGGAACGATTACTGGTGGCACGATTCAGTCGAGTTCCGCAGCTAATACCGGTTTCAAACTGTCCGGTGGAGCTTTGGACTTCTACGACAAGTCGAACAATCGCACCATCCATTTGAACGGTACCGACAATCTGCTTTCCGGCAGGTTCCAGACCGCATTGTCAGGCCCACGATTGGTATTGAACAATACGACGGCCAGTGACGGCAGTGTGTATGGTCTACTGAAATGCTATGACGCGAATGGTGTCGCATGGTATACGCAGGGACAGTCGCATGGTTTCAACCCGTCGGGTCAGAACGACCCTGGCGCTTACCGGCGTTTGAACATTGGTATTGACCCGTCGAATAGTGAATTGTCGGTCGTCCGTTTCAATTCCGGCGCTTCACGTATTCAGATGAATGCTGGCCGTGTGGACATCAACGGTGAGGATGGTTGGTCGAAACATATCGGCGGCTTGGGTGTTTACGTGAATGGTTCGCGTATCGACCCTGTCGTGTACACGGATTTGAGCGACTGGTTCGTTCCTTCGTCGGGTTGGACTGTTTACGCGGGTGATAGCGGCAAGGATTACCGCAGTCACATGACCGTGATCGGCAACACTTGTTACATGCAGTTGGAATTGCAGCGTTCCGACAAAAAGAGCGTCACGCTCAACGCAGGCGACTACCTCGACATCGGCTGGTTCAAGGAAGGATTCACCCCGAAAATCGGCCTGAACGTGCCCTGCATCTTCAACAACGGCCAGTATGGCGGCGCGTTCGTTCCCGGAAACACGGTCCCCAGCACCGTGGACCCGGACATCAACGGCGACGGCGTGTACCTGCGCGGTCACCTCCGCGTCGGCACTCGACAGCAATCCGTCGCCTGGTGGGTTTCCGTGTTCATGATGTTCACTATTTGATTTTGATGATTGGAGATTGATTATGGCTGATAATGCCGAAACTACTACTGCGTCTGCGTCTGGCGTTTTGGATTTGCGCCCGCCGAAGGAGAGTTTGAAGGCTGAACTGTATCGTTTGGGCTTGCGGTTCACGTTTGCTCAGGATGCTGGTGAGGTTTGGCAGGATGATTCGCGTGGCGTGCGTGCAACGTTTGATGATACTGGCCAGAGTGTCTTGTTGGAGGATATTGTCACTCACGTTACCCGCACGCTCACCTTGGACGAGCTTAAGGGCGTGACGCGTATCGACACGATGACCGCCGCAGACTAATCCAGTATTCCAGTTTTTTCAACCCCTGCAATCCACGCGGATTGCGGGGGTTTCGTATTTAAGGAGACTATTTTGGCTCAGATTCCAGCCGACGCGAACGAGGTCATCGACCAGCTCTCGCAACAGATCGGCACTCTCAACAAGCAAATCGCAATCCTGACCAGTCAGCTCAACGCGGCCATGAAATTGATTCCCGCCGACGTGCTCGAAAGCGTGAAGGGGGATACGCATGCAGAGGATTAACTATTTCACCAATCCGAATTTCACCGGCCCATTCGCCGACGTAAACATTTCCGGTGAAGTGAAGGCATCATATAACGCCGACACCAAGCAGCTGAACATCTATGGCAACAATGGCGGTTATGGTTTCAATCTCACCGTGCCGAAAAACGCGGCACTCGTATTCGCCTGCTTCCTCTGGACGGAACACGACAAAAATCCGAAGCCGCTCACGGTGTACAGTCTCGAGTCAAGCGACACCAAGCCTATCGCTTATGCCACCGTCTCCCAGAATGCGAACAATTTGCTCCTGCGATTCAACTCCACCGGCAGTGGCCGGATACGTGTCGAATTCTATCCGAACGGCAGTGCCGCGAATATCGCCAATCCGATTTTGGAATTGGCCGACACTTACGATAAAGCCGTGGGGGGGCTTCCGGGCTTCTTCTCCGGCGACACGATGCCACGCGCATAGGAGCGTCCGTCGGGCGGGTGATGTCCGATGATAATCACGAACCTATGCCCGAGCCCAACCTCGACCATCACCTTGAGAGCCAACAATTGGGTGCATCTCACGACCGTTCCGAGCGTGAGATATATGACATATTGGGTCAGTTTCGATATGAACGTCACAGGCGGCACTGTCTCGATTATCGGAACACAGGGCGAATTCAGCGCACGCCAACGTGTCAGCTACATGACGTACGTCGACAATTCCAGTCCGCTATCAGTGAATTATTCCGTCAAGTCAGGCAGTCCGACCGTCACCGTGACAAATATACTCCTCTGCACGTTGGCCGAGTATCAGGCGAACAAGACCCTGCTCGGCGGCATCGGATATTTCACCGGGGATACGATGCCGCGCGCCTAACCCCTTTGGGGGTGGTGGCATGACTCCCATCGTTAATCACTGCGTCATGCCGAAAGACGGTGTGAGCGTCAAGACGACGAACACGACACCATCGGACATCACCTTCACGGGGTTGACGGCGGGCGTGAAATACCATGTGAGCGTCGTCTGTTACATGCTGTCCACGAGTGGCGACAATCCGCGCTTGCGTCTCACCACCAATGGCAGCGATAGTGGGCTGGTCACTTCGAATGGTCGCGTGGATTACGTCTTCACCGCCGCCAGCACCACTCATGGCATTCTCGTCGGTCTGAACAATTGCACGGTCAATCTGAGCAAAGGCTTGTGCGTGCCTCAAGACCAGTGGCAGCAGCTCGTCTCGTTGGGATTGCCGGGCAATTATTTCGATGGCGACACCATGCCAAAAGATTAAACGATTTCAAGGAGATGTAATGTGCTGCAGAATTTTCTAGCCGGTTTCGGGGGTGTGGGTGGCGCGTGCGCCCTCATCACGCTCGGATTGAAAGTCTGGCCGGGCGCGTTGGACGCGCTTGCAACCGGATTGTACGCGCACGTGCGGCCGGAACGCCTGCCCTATGACAGTCCGCTCTCGCAGCATTTCGCCAAGACCCGACAGCTCGGCGAGCGTACCGAGAAATTCGACGGACGTTTGGACGAGCTATGCCGGGACACGATCAAAAACACGATCATCAGCCTGATCTACGGCGACAAGGACACCGACCACAGCGAGGCCGTCAGCTACGAGCTGTCGAAGCTTGAGAAATTGGACGCGCAATGCTGGATAATCGCTGCCGCCGAAAAATACTTGGAGGACAGGCAATGACGCATCTAGCCATCGCAGGCGGCGCATGCCTGCTGCTCCTCGCGCTCGTCCTCGTGTTCAATCATGGCGCGCATCAGAAGTCAGGCTCTCCGGCTGGCGCTGTCACCACGGACAAGCTGGTGGCTGACGCGGTTACGTCCGGCAAATTGGTTGCGAACAGCGTGCAGGCGCGGCACATCACCGCTCTTGCGGTCACAGCCGACAAGCTCGCGGCCAACAGCGTGACGACCGCGAAACTGCGCGTCACGGAAGATATGACGGTCGCGCTGCTCAACGCGCACTTGCGTTGATTTTCGCATCAGTTTTTAAAGCCATCCCACTTCGGGATGGCTTTTCTATTGCCCCTTGACTTGGGGGCGGGAAGGAGAGGATGTGGGCATCCTCAACAACAAAGGCAAGCCGAAGCACAAGCGTCTGCGTCGGCATATCGGCAAGCCGCTGACCGCGTTGGCTGCGGTGCTGTGCGTCGCCGTCGCGCCGGTCGCCAGCGCGAACATGAACATCATCGACGTTTCCGGCTGGCAGAGTGCAGACGTGACGCGCGTGGTGGACGCCGACGCGGCCATCGTTAAGATCACGGAGGGTGGCGGCTACGTGAACCCGTCTTGGCGCAGCCAGACCGATTGGGCACGTCAGACCGGCAAGGCTTGCGGCGGCTACCATTACGCGGACGGCGGCAACGTCACCGCCGAGGTGAACCATTACCTGAATCAGTTCAACGGTTATGTGGGCCAGTGCGTGCTCGCGTTGGACTGGGAGTCCAACGGCAACGCAGCTTGGGGCAACGGCGACTGGGTGCGCCAGTGGGTCAACCAGGTGTATTCGCGTACCAAGGTTTGGCCCATCGTGTACGTGCAGGACAGTGCCGTGTATCAGATTCCGTCCGACGTGCGCGCCCATTGCATGCTGTGGAAGGCTCAGTACGCTTCCATGAACGCGACCGGCTGGCAGTCCACTCCGTGGAATGCTGGTAGCAAGGGCGAGGGCATGGTGCAGTATGCGTCCACCGGCTATCTGAACGGTGTCGGCCCGTTGGATTTGAACCTGTTCTTCGGTGAGCGTGACGCTTGGCAGAAGATCGCGAACGGCGATAGGGGTAAGACCCATGCCGAGGTGAGACATGATCCGGTCAGGCCGCAGGTCACTGCCACGCCGGACTACAATGACATGGCCACGAAGGTCATTCGCGGCGTGTACGGCAACGGCAATGAGCGTCGTCAGGCTCTTGGCGGTGCCTATGACACGGTGATGGCGATAGTTAACCAGCGTCTCGGCGGCTCTGGTGGCGCGTCCACTGCGGTGAACTGCGGCAGCCTGTGCGTGACCGTCAAGTCCGGTGACACGTTGAGTTCCATCGCAGCTAGCAATGGTGGTTCGTGGAACCAGTGGACGGGGTACCGTTCGGGTAATCCGAACGTCATCTACGCTGGCGAGACCGTCTGCCGTCGCACCGGCACGGGCACGGTCGCCACCGGTGGACGGTACGTGGTTCGTTCCGGCGACACCCTCGGCGGCATCGCCGCATATTACGGGGTCAACATGTACAGCATCCACGGGTATCGTTCCGGCAATCCGGCGTTGATCTATCCGGGCGAAACCCTCTACTGGTGATTGGAGTAACTATGGTCGATGAAGTCAAGGAGACTCAGAATGACGGCGAAAAGCCGCAGGAAGAAACTGGCGAGGAAAACAACTACATCCTGCCGGACGAAGCGTACAAGGTGCTGAAGTGGTTGGCGCTTATCGCGTTGCCCGCTTTGGCCGTGTTCGTGCATGTGGTAGGCCCAGCATGGAACCTTCCATGCGTTGACCAGATCGTGACCACGTTGAACGCTCTGGCCGTGCTGGTTGGCGCTTTGATTGGCGTCAGCGAGTTGAAGGCCCGGTATTCCGAGTAGAAACCTTTCATTTCTCTAACATGATGTTGGAGAAGTGTAAGAATACTATGCCCAACTAGTACGTCCTGTGTACAAGTTTGCCCCTCTCTCAGCGATTACGCTGGGGGAGGGGCTTTTTGTGTTTCGCACGGTAGAATCATCATCATGACCAAGAAAGAGCATGATGATTTTTGGACGAAGTGGAAGCGCGAGCTCACGAAGGATGTGAAGGCCGACAGGATACACGGCGGTGAGGCTGATTTCAGCCGAATGCATGGCGTGACATTGGACACTCAAAAACTGTATGACATGCTACCGCGAGTCTGAATTGCCCCTCTCTCAGCATTGCTGGGGGAGGGGCTTTTCTGCGTTTTAGGGCTTCTATTCGCCAGCCCGTTCTATCTGCTTCAAGTCTAATGCGGAGTTCATTGTTTCCATCGCGGCCAACCGTTCCTTCAATCCGGCGTGCCGGTAATGCTCCACCATTAAGCGGCTTGAATGTCCAACAATCTCTTCCACCAATCCATAATCAACCCCCATACTCATTAGTATGGTCACGACCGTGTGGCGTGTTTCGTGGCGGCTGCGGTGTTCCGCATTGGGTACGCCCGCGTTCTCCAAGAGTTGGCGGAAGTTTTCAAGGTCTTCTTCCGGTTCGATGGGCGTTCCGTCATCATGCCGGAACAGCAATCCATATGGGTTCGGTATGTCATCAGTGGCTTCGAGATACGCTTCGAGCGTTTGAGCCAATGCCGGGATGATCGGCACTTTCCTGCCGCGCTTCGATTTCGGTGGTGTGAGGCACCAGCGGCCTTGTAGTTCGATCATGTCGAAGCCGTCAGGGATGCGCCAACGCCATTGAGGGCATGCTGCACCACGTTTGAACCCGCATGGATAGACGCCATGCTTGTCTGGATTGCCGCATCCATGCTCTTTCTTAAGTTCTTCCAGTTTCCAGTTGACAGTATATTCGCCGTATGGCACGCCGTTCATTTGGCCTAGTTCGAGGTCTTGGATGGATGCGCCGAGTATTTCGCCTGGACGCATGCCGGTGCACAGGCGGAACCATTCCTTTGCGGCGTCTCTCACGCCTAGATCGTTGGCTGCTTTCAGGATGCGTTTGGCTTCATCCACGGTGAATGCGGTACGTTCGTTGGCTTCGTTCTTACGACTGTCCACCAAGCTGATGTCCTTGTCCTTCGGGGTTGGGACGCCGCCCATCGGGTTGGTGGGTAGGATGCGGTCTGACACAGCTGATTTGCATATCTGGTTCAATGTGGTGTGTACCTGCTTGCGTAGGCTGAGGCTGGCTTTTACCCGCTGTTCTTTGCCGTTGACCTTCTTGGTTATGCGAAGGCCGTTGACGATGCGGTCGCACGCTCCGCTGGTCAGGCTCGCCATTTTCTGCCGGTGGTATGGGAGCAGGTGTTTGCGGACGATGGTTCGATAGTTGGCGAACGTCTTCGGGTCCGCGTCGCGTTCCCTGCGTTCGAGCCATTGTTCGGCGTATGCTCCGAGCGTGATGGAACTGTTGTTGGTGCTGCCGAATCTGGCCCGTTCCTGTAGTAGTTCCGTCAGTCGCTTGTTGGCGTCAACGTATTTTTTGCAGCTGTATGTTTTGCCATCGACCTTGAACTCGTAGCTGGTGTAGATTTTTACGGTTCCGTCAGCTAGGTGTTTTTTGCGTTCGACTTTGTACGGGTAGACGATGCCGTTTCTTGCTTTGCGTGCCATGATTACCTCCTTGCCTCTATATTCTCAGACATTCTCAGACTTCCATTTGACCCGCAAGTGATGGTCAAGTGACCCTCAAGTGAGGTTAAACCGTTGGAATGAAGCCGTTTTGCCCAATCGTTCCAAGGGATATTTTATCAGACTTTCTAACTGTTAATCGGACGGTCACTGGTTCAAGCCCAGTCGCAGGAGCCATTCGAAAAATCCCCTTGGAAACAAGGGGATTTTTTCATTTTCAACGACTCTTGGCATTTTTGGCCACCCTTCATGTTTATCCGTCGGCTGAAGCCGTGGCTCGTCCAGCCGTCCATGCGTATGATGAACGCACCGGGTCAATCAAACAAAGGAAGGAAGTCCATCATGTGCACTGGCGTTCGTTTCTCCGACGAAGAGGGAAACATGTATTTCGGCCGCAACCTCGACTGGAGCTTCTCATACGGCGAAAGCATCCTGGCCACTCCACGCGGCTACCACTACGACAACGTGTTCGGCGCGAGCGGCAAAGCCACGCCGAACGCGGTGATCGGCGTGGGCGTGGTCATGGCCGACCGTCCGATGTATTTCGACTGCGCCAACGAGCATGGTCTGGCCATCGCGGGATTGAATTTCCCCGGCTACGCGGAGTTCGTGCATGAGCCGGTCGAAGGCACCGACAACGTCGCGACCTTCGAATTCCCGCTGTGGGTGGCACGCAATTTCGATTCCGTCGACGAAGTCGAGGAGGCGTTGAAGAACGTGACCCTCGTCTCCCAGATCGTGCCCGGCCAGCAGGAGTCGCTGCTGCATTGGATCATCGGCGACAGCGAGCGCAGCATCGTCGTCGAACAGATGGCGGACGGCATGCATGTGCACCATGACGACGTAGACGTGCTGACCAACCAGCCGACGTTCGGTTTCCATATGGAGAATCTGCGCAACTACATGTGCGTCGGCAACGAGATGGCCGAGCCGGCCACGTGGGGCAAAGCGTCCCTGTCCGCTTGGGGCGCGGGTGTGAGCATGCATGGCATTCCGGGCGATGTGAGCTCCCCGTCGCGTTTCGTGCGTGTGGCTTATGCCAACACGCATTATCCGCAGCAGGAAGGCGAGGCGGCCAACGTGTCCCGCCTGTTCCACACCCTTGGTTCCGTGCAGATGGTTGACGGCATGGCGAAGATGGGCAACGGCCAGTTCGAACGCACGCTGTTCACCAGCGGATATTCGTCCAAGACCAACACGTACTACATGAACACGTATGATGATCCCGCCATCCGCTCCTACGCGATGGCCGATTTCGACATGGATTCCTCGGAGCTGATCACCGCCGCCTGAGCATGCGTGGGCTTTTTCGTCCGTCGGTTCCCATACAGACGGACGAAAAAGCCGCACGATTGCCGAAAAGGACATGAAAATGGAGTCGTGCGACAGATCCACTTTTCGGATACCGGCTCTTCCATTGCCCGCTCAATGCCGTTTGACGTCGGACCAATACGACACGCCGGAATATGGACTTCGAGCACTTTAAGTTTTTAGAGTGCGGGGTATGAGCAATACGACGACCACCTGGCATTCGATCCGTGAGGCGTCCATGATTTCCGGACTGCCCGAATCGACGTTGCGTTATTACGAGCAGATCGGCATCATCGATCCGATCGCCCGCGATCCGAGTTCAGGCCACCGAGTCTATTCGGACAAGGACATCGAATCGCTGACCACCATCGCATGCCTGGCGGCGACGGGCATGCCGCTTGAATCGATGCGCGAATACCTGAAGAACCGTTTCGACGGTCCGGAAGGCGCCCGACGGCAGATCGAACTGCTCGACGCGCAATCGCTGCGTCTGGCCGCGAAAGCCGAGGCCCTGCGCATCCAGCAGGCGTACGTGTCGCTCAAATCGCTCTATTGGCGCGCCATCGCCGAAGGACACGAGGATGAGGCCAACCGAATTCTCGAGGAAAACAAAGACGTCATCGAAAACGTCAAGAAACAGCCCGGCAAGGGCGCGATCGCACGCTGAACATTCAGACGACGATGGCCGCTATCCGCACGCAACATTTCCGACGATAGAATGAACGCGGCATGCGGCGCGAAGACATCGAATGGAAAGGAAGCCATGTTCGAGGAACTGCATAGGAAGATGAACGCGTTCTGGAACAACGACAGGACGCTGTCGCAGACCGATCCGGAATATGTCAAGCTGTTTTCCGACTTCGCTTACGGGGAAGTGGTGAACGAGCCGGGCGCGAACCATCCCGATCTGGACGACCAGACCCGCTCCCTGGCGATCCTCGCGGCTCTGGTCGGCTGCCAGGGTCTCGACGCGTTCGAAATGATGCTGCCGGTCGCCTACGAGACAGGACTGACGTCCGTGGCCATCAAGGAGATGATCTACCAAGCCACCGCATACTGCGGATTCGGGAGAACCCTGCCGTTCCTGAAGAAGCTCAACGTTTTCCTTGGAGCCGCGAACGTGCATCTGCCGCTGGAGCCGCAGGGCACGACCACGTCGGAGACCCGCGCGCAGGCCGGAGAGGACAAGCAGGTCGAGATCTTCGGCGAGAACATGCGCGGATTCGCGCAATCCGGACCGGAGGAGACCCGGCACATCAACAAGTGGCTGGCCGACAACTGCTTCGGCGACTACTACACTCGCGGCGGACTCGACACCCGCGAGCGCGAAATGGTCACGTTGTGTTTCCTGGCCGCGCAGGGTGGTTGCGAACCGCAGCTTACGGCGCATGCCAAGGCGAATATGGTCGTCGGCAATGAGAAGGCGTTTCTAATCGCGGTGGTCTCGCAGTGCATGCCGTATATCGGCTATCCGCGTACGTTGAACGCGATTCGTTGCATCGATGAGGCTGTGAAGGGCTGACCTGCCCGTTAAAAACGCCGGCAAACAAACAAAGGGCTATCCGCCGAACAAGACGGATAGCCCTTCCTTATAGCTGATTGTGGATGGCGTGCTGTGTTTACTCGCCCCACACGTCCTTGGCGATGGATTGGACGAGTGCGATCTTGGCCCACTGCTGGTCTTCGGTGAGCTTGTTGCCTTCCTGGGTGGAGGCGAAGCCGCACTGGGTGGACAGGCACAGGCGGTCGAGCGGAATGTACTGGGCGGCTTCCTGGATGCGGGCCTTGATGGTGTCCGGATCCTCAAGGTCGGGCTTCTTGGAGGTGATCAGGCCGAGCACGACCTTCTTGTCGCCGGAGACTTCGGCGAGCGGCGCGAAATCGCCGGAACGGTCGTCGTCGAACTCGAGGTAGTAGGCGTCCACGTTCTCCTCGCCGAACAGCTTGGCCGCGACCGGCGCGTAGCCTCCGGAGGAAAGCCAGGTGGAGTGAAAGTTGCCGCGGCACACGTGGGTGTTGATGACCAGGTCGTCCGGCTGGTCGGCGATCACGGCGTTGATGACGTCGAGGTTCTCCTGCTGCAGGCGTAGCGCGTCCTCGTCGCTCCAGCCGAGACGTTCGCGTACGCTCGCATCGCACAGGCGGGTCCAGGTGCAGTCGTCGAACTGCACGTTGCGGCAGCCGGCGGCATACAGGTCGGCGATGACCTGGCGGTAGGCGGCGACGATGTCGGCGGTCAGCTCGTCGTCGTTCTTGTAGAACTCGTCATACGGGTAGGCGGCCGCGTTGCCGGTGAGCACGAAGCGGGTCTGCGCGGGGGAGGGCATGGTCTGGCGGGCCACGGTGTTCTCGTCCTCGAACTGCTTGACGAACTTGAAATGTTCGACGAACGGATGGTTCTCGCCGGAGATCCTTCCGGTCACGGTGGCGGTGTCGGCCGGGGTCACCTCGTCGTGGAAGGCGACGCGGTGGGCTGCGGCGGCATGGTCCACGCCGTTGAAGCCCCACATGAAGTCGAAATGCCACCAGCCGCGGCGGAATTCGCCGTCGGTGATCACATGCAGGCCGGCGGCCTTCTGCTTGGCGACGAGTTCGGTGATGGCCTTGTCCTCGACCGCCTTGAGCGCTGCGGCATCGATTTTGCCGGCGGCGAAATCCTCACGCGCGGCCTTGAGCTCGGCCGGGCGGAGATAGGAGCCGACCACGTCGGCGCGGAACGGCGCGTTATGCGAGTATGCCATTGAATACCCCTTTTTTTGGGAAAGCGACAAATACCTAGTGAAGGTTACACGCACGTCCCGAAACACGGGCGCACACGGCTTCTCGGCCAGTATTCGTGCTTGAATGGATGATGTTATCCGTTACACATTCGAGAATGGAAGGCAATGAGCGAATCGCGCGATCCCGCAGGCGACAGTACGACCACGAACAACATGGGGGAGGTGCGGGAAGCCGAACATCAGGGCGCGGCCGTCAAGGCGGCGTTGGGTGCGAACATCGGCGTCGCCATCGCGAAACTGTGCGCGGCGTTCTTCACCGGATCGTCCGCCATGCTTTCCGAGTCGGTACATTCCATCGCGGATTGCTCCAACGAAATCGTATTGATGGTGGGCGGACGTTTCTCCAAGCGCAAGACGGACGGCGACCATCCGTTCGGCCTGTATCGCGCCAAATATCTTGCTTCGTTCGTCGTGGCCACGCTGCTGTTCTTCGTCGGTGGATTCTTCTCGACGTCCGAAGCGGTGAAGAAGCTTGTCGCGATCAGCGCCGATCCGGCATTGCGTGACGTGAACAGGATGGAACTGCTTGTCGCGTTCATCGTGGTCGTCATCAGCGCATGCCTGGAAGGATTCGGCCTGCACCAGAGCATCAAGGAAGCCAACGAGCGTATGGAACGCACGAACACGAAGCATATGGGCGTGTTCCGTTTCTGGAGGCACACCAAGTCCGCCGAACTGGCTTCGGTGATCATGGAGGATACGCTCGCTTTGATCGGTTTGGCGTTCGCAGGTCTCGGCATTGGTCTTGCGATTCTGCTCGACGATGAGATTTTTGATGCGTTGGGTGGTCTCATGGTCGGTCTGGTGCTGATCGTCGGTTCGCTGTTTCTCGCGTTCAAATCCGGTTCGCTGCTCATCGGCGAGGCCGTGGATTCCGATACGCGCGGGAAGATCGTCGAGGCGGTTACCACCACGCCGGGCGTCGAACGATTGCTGAACATGCAGACCGTGCACATGTCGGAGGACGACATCCTCCTGTGCGTCAAAGTGCAGACCAGCAAGCTCGACCGCGACTATGACGTGGAAACCGTCGACAAGATCGAGAAGGCCGTGCGCACCGCGTTGCCCTGGTACAATTTCGAGATCTACGTCGAGCCGGACATCTACAGCGCCAAACACGTGCACGCGTAACCGGTTCCCGCGTAACAGGAACCGTTCAATATGGGAAAGCCCGGACGATCTGATTCGTCCGGGCTTTCCCATATGCGTGTCGGAAATGGTGGACGTGGGATTATTCCTCGGCCACCAGATCCAGGTAGGAGTCGTTCCACAGGTCCTCGTCGCCGTCGGGCATGAGCAGCACGCGTTCCGGATTCAACGCCTCGACCGCGCCCTCGTCGTGGGTGACCAGCACAATCGCGCCCTCGTATTTGGCGATGGCCTTCAGAATCTCGTCGCGGGACGCCGGATCCAGATTGTTGGTCGGTTCATCAAGCAGTAGCACGTTCGCGCGGCTCGTCACCAGCGTGGCCAACGCCAGACGGGTCTTCTCGCCGCCGGAAAGCACTCGTGCCGGTTTCAGCGCGTCATCGCCGGAGAACAGGAACGACCCAAGGATGGAACGTGCCTGTGTGTCGTCAAGTTCCGGTGCCACGTGAATCAGATTCTGCAACACGGTGGCGTCAAGGTCCAATGTGTCGTGTTCCTGTGCGAAATAGCCGATCTTGCAGCCGTGCCCGTACTCCACGGATCCGGTGTCGGGATCCTCCAGGTGGGCGAGCAGACGCAGGGTGGTGGTCTTGCCAGCGCCGTTGTATCCGAGGATGACCACGCGGGAGCCCTTGTCGATGGCCAGGTTCACGCCGGCGAACACGATGTTCGAACCGTAGGCCTTGGAGATGTCCTTTGCCATGATCGGCGTGCGGCCGCAGGGCGCCGGTTCCGGGAAGCGGATGTCCGCCACCTTCTCCTTCTTCTGTGCTTCGGACGTGTTCTCCAGCAGTTTCTCCGCGCGACGCATCATGTTCTGCGCGGCCACGGCCTTGGTGGCTTTCGCGTGCAGACGGATGCCCTGCTGCATCAGACGTTCGGCCTTCTTCTCGGCGACCTCGCGTTCGCGGCGGCGACGTTCCTCGTCGACCACGCGCTGGTGCAGGTATGCCTTCCAACCGAGAGAATACATGTCGATCTGACCGAGCTGCGCATCCAAATGCCAGACCTTGTTCACCACTTCGTCAAGCAGTTCGGTGGAGTGGGAGATGACCAGGAAACCGCCCTCGTATTTTTTCAGATAGCCGCGCAGCCATTCGATGGAATCCGCGTCCAAATGGTTGGTCGGCTCGTCAAGGATCAGCGTGTCCGCGTCGGAGAACAGGATGCGGGCCAGTTCGATACGACGGCGTTGACCGCCGGAAAGCGTACCCAGCTGCTGGCCCATCACTTCCTGTGGCAGGCCGAGACTGGCCGCCATGGCGGTCGCTTCGGACTGTGCGGCATAGCCGCCGGCCTTTTCGAAATCCTGCATGGCCTTGTCGTAGCGGTTCATCGCCTTGGTCATGACATCCGGATCCGGATCGGTCATTTCCTTTTCGGCCTTGCGTATGCGTTTGATGATCGAAGCGATGTCGCGCGCGCTCATCATGCGGTCCAGTGCGGTCTGCTCCGGGTCTGCGGCATGCGTGTCCTGTGGCAGATAGCCGAGTTTGCCGGAGACACGTACCTTGCCGGCGGTCGGCAGCATATCGCCGGTGATCACACGGGTCAGCGTGGTCTTGCCGGCGCCGTTGCGGCCGACCAGACCGATCTTGTCTCCCTTGGCAACGTGGAAGTTGGTGGGATGCAGCAACGTGCGCGCGCCGATCTGAATCTCAAGTCCCTGCGCCTCAATCGCCATGCCGTGATACCTCTAGTCTTTCATGTTCCTTCAAACGCCAATCGAACATCATAGCGAACACCCGCAACCGTTCCCTTTCAGCTCATGTCTCGTCTTCGAGCAGATGACGTAGCACCGATTCACGATGGTTGATGAAGACCCTGGTGATTTGATAACTGTCCGTATCCTCATAATCGCAGGGATGGACGCCGTTTTCGTCGAATGACAGGATTTCCGCATCCGGCAGACCGAGCAGAATCGGCGAATGGGTCGCGACGATGAATTGCGATCCGTCGTTTGCCATTCGGTACATGTGCTCCAGCAGAGTCAATTGCCGCTGTGTCGAGAGCGCGGATTCGGGTTCGTCCATAAGATAGAGACCCTTTCCCGTGTGGGACAGGAGTATCTCCAGGAATCCTTCGCCATGCGACATCTCATGCAGACGGGCAAGTCCTCCGCCATGATCATATTCACGAGCCTGCGTCGCCAAGGTGAAGTAGCTTTCCGCGCGCAGGAAGAAGCTTGATGGGCCGATCGCATACTGCCGGTATATCGTCATCGCCTTGGCGAGATCCGACGTGTCATCGTATGTGCTGAAACGGTAGTTGCGCGTGCCGCCTTCCGCGTTGAAGCCGCAGGCGACGGCGATGCCTTCCAGCAAGGTTGATTTGCCGCTACCGTTCTCGCCTACCAGAAAGGTGACATTCTTGTGGAATTCAAGTTCGTCAATCGAACGCAATGAGGGAATTCGACTGACGTATGAATCAGTCAGCATATTCCAATCGATGCGCAGCCCCGACACAATCAGATCATCCATGCTTTTTAACAAAACCACACTTCCATATCCGGCAGAACCGACCTACAGACCGGTGGCATAGCTCGATACGCGCAACGGCTCCACCGGTCTCATATTTTCCTACGTGCCATCGTCTCTTCAGATTATAGGATGGGCCGTGGGGAAAGGCGCATATATCACAACGACGTTGTGGATGAAACGAATTATCCAATCACGTGATCGATTCGCTACAGTGGTTTCGGAACCTTTCAGGAGGGAAGAAGCATGGCAAAGGCTTTGATTGTGGTGGATGTGCAGCCAACATTCTGCGAAGGAGGCGAACTGGGCGTGCAGGGAGGCAATGCGGTCGCCGAACGTATTGCGGATTATGTGAACGCGCGTCGGAGCGAATACGCATATATCGCGACCACGCAGGACTGGCATATCGGGCCGGGAACCCACTGGTCCGAACATCCTGATTTCGTGGATACCTGGCCGGTGCACGGCAAGGCCGGAACCGCCAATGCCGAACTGCATCCCGCCATCGCCGCATTGAACATCGAACATCATTTCAAGAAGGGCCAGTATTCCCCCTCATATTCCGGCTTCGAAGGCTTTGAGGACAACACCGACCGCATTCCCACCCGTGAGGAAGTCTCCACCGCCATGGCCGCGGGCAGGACACTCGCCAACGGGTTGAAGACCGCGGGCATCACACGGGTCGATGTGGTCGGACTGGCCGAATCGCATTGCGTCAAGGAGACCGCTCTCGACGCGAAGAAGCTGGGTTTCGAAGTGCATGTCATCGAAAACCTGACCGAACCGGTCAGTGAGGAACTCGGTATCGCAGCCCGTCGGCAGATGAGTGAAGCCGGCATCATCCTTGACTGATTGGCCGGAGTCGCACGACTGCAGGTCCGCACGGGTATAGCGGCATCAATCCGTGCAAAGCACATACGCTCGCGAACGCAACGGATGGAAAATCGGCCAGCAATGACGAGTGGTTCCTCGACCAAGTAGTCAGATAAGCCAAGCGATGCCTATGCCATCGAAAGCTGGTTTGCGTTCCGCGTGATCAGGACGCGTAGGCCCGCTTTTTATCAATGCTGTACTAAAGCCAATCGTCATCGTATGGTTTCGACATCATGGCATGGTGCACGGTATTCCGTTGAACTTTTTAATATCCCTCGTCGATGAAGATCCATCCGTGTTCCGCTCGCGCGGAACCGGGATTCCACGCGTACCAGCTTCCCCAGCCATCTTGGGACGAGTTCTGCGAGCCGGCATGGCAGGAGATGTCATTGGAGAGGTAAATCACATTGTCCATCCCGTATTCGTCAATGGCCGTGGAAATCGAAGAACTGCCACCGGAAGCCGTGACGCTGTGTTCGGCTGCAAGCAGCGTGGCTGAACGCTTTGCGTCATATCGGACGGCATCCACGCGGCAGCCGTTCCAGGATTTCAGCCTGGCAAGGTCCGCCTTCACCGCGCCGTCGATCTGGGATTCGTCGAACTTGCCTGTCGCGTTGATGCTGATCCGAGCATGACTGACATCGGCAGGCCGGAGTGGCAGGTAGACGAACCGGTACGCGCCGACAGCGCATGCCACGGCGGCGACGCATACCGATGCGACGGTGATGGGTTTCTTGCTTTTCGTGGTCCGCATGATCCTCCCGCATAACAGCTTTCCCTAAAGCATACAGCGGAAACGTGATAAGAGGAATGGATACCAAGACCAACAAGAACGCCCTTCAACGGATACTACGATGGAACGCGTCAAACAGGCGGAATGATTCCCCCGCTCCGCAAACGAGATCGGCAAACGACTCATGGTATTTGAATATGGACGGTGACGTTTTGACGCGTATAAAGCGTATAAAGCCGAATCCGACGAATCAGTACTGGAATGCTGCAAGGAGGGTCAGATGATATTGACCGATGCCATCAATCTCGTTCTCGCCGAATATCCTGGAATGAAGGCGATTGGTGCTGCGGAGAGTGCCGATGCGTGGATCATCGGACTCGATTTCGCGTCTTCAACAGATGACCATCCGGTGCCGGGCACACCGAGCGTAGCGGTCGAAAAAACATCAGGCGTTCTGCATGACCTTATTCCGGGGACGGAAGATTTCTGGCATTACATGACCGGTGCCAAAAAGGTGACTATTCCTCGGATTTAAAATCCGCCTTAGTCTTCCCATAAGAGCTCCCGCCTTCCGCGTGGAAGGCGGGAGCTTCCGTTATTCGCTGAGCAGTTTCGGCGTGAACGCCATGAACAGGATTCCCGCGGTGACGGCGAAGACGATGTCCGAAATCGGTTCCGCGCGGATCAGACGCCAAGCAATCCAACGGAAAAAGCAAGAGGAAAAAGACACGAAGAAACACGCCGGGCCATCTCATACCAGAGGATGAGTCACCCCAACATTTACGCCAAGGAATGAATACGACGGACGATGCCACGGACACGACCAGCCGTACTACCGTTGAACCAACAACGGAAACGAAACCCACGCACACACCACGCGCATCCCACACGCCCAGCAAAGGAAACCGGCCATGTCATACGCCCTCTACTTCAGCAAGCCATTCGCGCTCGCCATCGCAATCTGGCCATTCCTCTCACTCCTACTCACCCTGCCCGTGCTCGCACTGCTCTACCACCGCGACAACCGGCTACGCTTCACCTCCGCACTGACCGCATATCTCGTGGTGCTCTACCTCATCGCGCTCGCATGCTTCACCATGTACCCAATGCCAGAAAACCCGGCCACCTACTGCGCCGCCCACCATCTCAGGCCACAACTCAACCCATTCGAATTCATCCACGACATCCGAACCGACGGCATCACAGGCGTCATGCAACTGGCCATGAACGTCGTGTTCTTCCTACCGCTCGGCTACTTCATGAAACGCGTCTTCCGCTGGAAATTCGCCACGGCGTTGCCGGCCATGTTCCTCACCTCGCTGCTCATCGAAACCACCCAGCTGACCGGCATCTGGGGCATCTATCCATGCGCCTACCGCCTATTCGACGTCGACGACCTCATCACCAACACCCTCGGCGGCATACTCGGCTACGCCATGGGAAGCATTGTCACCCACTTCCTACCCCAACAGCGCATCGACGAAGACGCCATCACCACCGAGCCAGGCTTCATGCGCCGCTGCGTGGCGCTCGCGATCGACCTGTTCCTTGTCGAAACGGCGTCGCTGTCCGTCACGGCGCTTATCTATCTGGTTGGCGTGCTGTTCGATGTGAACCGCGCGAACAACGTCAATGCAGCCGTCTCCGCCGTGGGCACCATCGTCATGTTCGTCCTGTTCGAAGGAATCATTCCGTGGAGGCGCGCCGGCCGCACGTTGGGCGGCGGTTTCACGCGCATGACGGTGGAGACCAGGGAGCGTTCCGGCATGCGCAGGATCGTGTTCTATACGTTACGCGCGTTGGTGTTGTATTGCGCGGTCTACGGATTGTGGACGGACCGTGGCTTCTACGCGCTGCTGCTCGGCATCGCGCTTATCGTGTTCTGGCGCGTTAAAAAGCGCATGCCGTACGACTATGTCTGACCGTCGTGCGGAGCTGCCGCGAGTCCGGCGCCGCAAAAACGCGACACGCCGGGCTTGCGCGATGGCGGACGCTCCTGTATATTTTCAACTCGTTGCCCACCAAGGTGGAAAACATGCGGACATAGCTTAGTTGGTAAAGCGCAACCTTGCCAAGGTTGAGACCGCGGGTCCGAGTCCCGTTGTCCGCTCCACAAAACGAAAGCTCCCGGGAGGGAGCTTTTCTTGTATTTCCGGCAGTCGCCGGCATCGGCGAATCCAATGGAATCCGATGCCGGCGGTCTTGTTTTTTCAGTCGCCGATGTTGTCGCGTGCCGGCGTGACCATCGTCAGCATCATGACGGACGGCTCCTCGGCGTATATCGCGTGCGGGATGCGGGTGGGAAAGTAGGCCAGGCCTCCCGGAACAAGCTCCACGGTCCTGCCGTTGCCCGTCACCTTAAGCCGTCCCTTCAGCGTCTGCACGAACACCGGCATCGCGGCCGTATGCTCGCTGAGCTCCTCGCCCGTGTCGAAGGAGAACAGCACCACGTTGCCTCCGGCCTTCTGCATGACGGTGCGGGACACGGTGGACCCCTCCTGAAAGGAAATCATGTCCCCGAGGTCCTCGATGTATCCCAGTTCGATCGGTTCGGCCTCATTGCGTTCGTCGCTCATCATCGTCCTCCTTTGGTTGGTGGCAGGGATGCCTCCGTCGTATCGTCTTCACGCCGGAGACACGGCATGTACGCGTGGAGGAAAAACGTTTGACCACGATGTGAACACGCTCTTGCATCGAACGCGTTTATGGTCCAGACTTTTGCCTGTTCCATGAAAGTCGGCAATGTCGCCGGGGGTAAGTGGGACGAACGGAGGTATTAAGGAAATGAACGAGAACATCGACATCGACACCACTTTCGTGCCGGACGATTCCGCCAGCCATTCCTGGACGGAGCGCGACAGCGAGCTTGTGGAGGAGTATGCGGCCCAGCTCATGGCGATGAGCATCTGAGCGGACACGATCCGAAAACGTGGGGGACGCCCCTTCCGGAAACTCCGGAAGGGGCGTCCTTCCGTTTTTTCATTCCGCCGGGCCGAAACGCCTCCGGTGCGTCCGTAGCCACATGTGTGACTATGCTTTCCAGCCGTAGCGTTTGAGACGACCGGGAGGAGACCGCATGCCGACGGACGGAAAACCGAAAAACGGCATCGTCAGACAATTGTTCAGCTATGGCGGCGTTTCGGCCATGCAGACCTTCGTGGAATTCGGCGTGTTCGCCGTGCTTCAGCTGGCCGGCCTGCCGTTCCGTCTGGCGAATGCCGTGGCCGTCTTCTGCTCCGGCTCATTCAACTACGTCATGAACCGCAACGTCACATTCAAATCCTCGTCGAACTACGCGCGTTCGATAGCCATGTTCGTGGCCATGTACTGCTGGAACCTGCTGTTCTCCAACCTGATGATGGCCTGGATCCCCGGACTGCTCGGCTGGCCCACCATGGCGGTCAAGATCGTCACCATGGGCATGCAGGCGGTCTGGGGCTTCCTGCTGTGCCGCTGCGTCATCTTCAAATGACGTTCGCGCCGGACGGTTTTCCCGCCGCGATCACGGGAAAACGGACATGCTATCTTACAATGGATGCGCATCGGGAAACTTGTGGCTAAGGGAAGGACGGGACGCCGTTGGCGGATGTAAGACGGGAAATGGAACGGCTCCGGCCCGTGTATGAGACCGGGGTGCTGCGATTGCTGCTGCGCGGCAATTCCATGCTGTACGTCGCGCTGCTGCGCTCCACGTTCGACCCGCTCACCGGCGAGCTGCCACGCGAGATCGTCGAGGAACGGTTCTCCCGCAGTCTGACCCGACTTGCGGAAACGGGCGATTACACGCCCAAGGAAGGGCAGACGTCCGCGGAAGCCGCGCACACGATCCTGCAGCAGCTGACGAAGGAAGGCGAAGGCGACTACGCTTGGCTCGCCAATTCGCTCGACGTCGCAGCCCACCGCTACCTGTACCGTCTCACGGCGCGCGCCCACCGTGCGATCGAGGCGCTCGACCGGCTCGAGGACACCACGAAAGCGCTGTCCGGCGCGCAGGCCAACAGCATCATCATGGAGATCGAGCATGCGCGCATGCAGCTGACCGCCGACCCCCGCGAACGCATCCGCCTGCTCGAACGCGACATCGAGGAGCGGCAAAAGCAGATCGACGAATTGAAGCACAGCGACACGTTGGACAAGCTCACCTCCCAACAGGTGGGCGACATCATCGGCGTCATCCACAACACGCTGCGCGGCGTGCCGATCGACCTGCGCGAACTGGCGCTCGAGGAACGCGACAACGGCGACAATCTGCGCCGAAGCATGCAGTCGGGCTCCATCAGCGTGGAGCAGGCGCTCGGCACCTACCATGACGAATACCACAGGTCGTTCCACGAATCCGACAGCGGCCGGCGTTTCGAGGACGCGTTCCAGGTGATCGTCACCGACGAGGGACGCCGTGAAATCGACGAGGCGGTGCGAGACATCGCCCAGAACCCGTATCTCGAGGGCGAGCCCGGCATCCTGCTCGCCCAGGTACGCGCCGAACTCAAACGCATCTACGAGGGCATCGAGGACGTGCGCCGGCAGATCCGCATATCCGACGAGGCGGTGAGCCGTCTGGTGCGCCAGCAGACCGACACGCATTACCGCACCATGCTCGACAAGCTCCATAGACTGTTCGTGCGGGCCAGCGACGACGCGAAGACGCACCCCGGCTCGGACGAACGCCCATACCGTACGGACACCGGCACGGCGCAATTCCAGGCATTGCCGTCCAGGCCCGCGAAATCGATGGCGCGCGCGGCCACGGCCGGATTGGACGACGCGCCTTCGACGAACGTCAACGCGCCGGACCTGAAGGCCATGGTCGAGATGTGCGGCCCGCGGCTGACGCACATGATCGGACTCATCAGGCGCGATCCGGTCAAAACGGCGGACGGCAGGTTCGTGGATTTCGCGGCGAGCTTCAACCGGCTGCCCCGGGAGGAACGGCGCGAAAGCGAGCTGATCGGCTTCCTAAGCGCCCTACGCACGCAGGACGGACCGGCAACCGTGGCATGGCATTGCGTATCCATCGACGGAGGCGAGCGCGTGTGGCGCACCAGGCCGATCCTCACCACCGAGGCGGCGCTTGACGAGATCATCGAGGAGGGATGAGCATGACGGACAACACCGACGGATTCGACACTGGCATCGGCATCGAAGAGGAGACAGGCCCGGAATCCGGCATGCCGTCCGAAGGGCCGGATATGACGAGGGACAGGCCGGGATTGTTCGACGGGGATACGGGAGACATGCCTCTTGAGGCGCGTATGGCCGCGATCGCGCTGAAACGCGAACGCTACATCGACGGCAGCCTGTACGACAGGGCGTGCCAGTACCGTGAGGCCGTGGAACGGTCGTTGAACAACGACATGCTCAGACTGGTCGACAACACGAAATACCGGATCATGTACGCGTCGCCGGTCACGGACGCGGAGACGAACATCCGTTCGTTGAAGACGCGTGTGAGCCTCACCCGCGAGGAGGCCGCCACACTCGCGGCCCTGCGCATCAAGGTGCTGGAGTACGAGAACCAGAAGACGAAGCCGGGCGACTGGCTCATCAGCTTCGACGACATCCGCGCGCTGCTCGCCACGGGAGCGGGCTTCCTCACGGCCAGCAACGACGAGGAGGGCACGGCGAAGAAGATCACGTCCGTCATCTCGCGCATGCGCACCTACGGGTATCTCGCGGAAACGGGGGACGAGAACATGTACGTGCTCACGCCATTGGTGCCGATGGTGCTCGACCAGAAGCTCGCCGACCGGTGGCTCGGCTCCGATGATACGGACGGCGATGGTATGAAAGACGCGGATGGCGATGGTTATGACGATTCGTCCATCGGCGCGGATGGTGGCGATACTTCCGATTCGACCGGGACGGTTTCGTCCGGCGTCGAGCAGGACGCGTTCGATTTCGATTCGGCCGATGACGCTTTTGATGGAGGGGAACACTGATGGAAGACGGCATGAAAATCGTTTCCGACCGTTGGATGCTGCAAAGCCGGCAGATCGTCAACTGGGGCTCCTACGGCGGCTACCACGTGTTCCGCCCGTCCATGGACGATGCGATGCCGGTGACCCTGCTCGCCGGCGCGAGCGAATCGGGCAAATCCACGCTCGTCGACGCGCAGATCTCGCTGCTCTACCCATCCGGCACCCCCTACAATAAGGCGTCGAATTCGGGACGTTCGGAACGCAACGACTACACGTACCTGCGCGGCATGATCGGCATCAGCGACGGCGAAAACGGTGAGACCCCGATCTTCCTGCGCGGCAGGGACGCGGACGGCACCCCGCAGAACATCTGGGGCGCGATCGTCGACACATACGCGAACCGCAGCGACGGCGGACTGTTGTCCTGCGCAAAATTCCTCTACCTGACCGCAGGCGACGGGCCGGACGGACTGCGCCGCCAATACGTCACCTGGAACCAGACCATCGACCCGCGCCTCATGGACCGGCACCGCGACACGTCATTCACGCGAGGACTGATGGAACAGACCTACCCAGGATGCACGACGCACGTCAACGCGCAGGCGTTTCACGCCTCCATCTGGCAGGACATGGGCCTAAGCGCCGAAGCATGCAGGCTCCTGCACAAGATCCAATCCGCCGACGCGCCCTCCAAACTCGACGACATCTTCAAACAGGGCGTGCTCGACGTGCCCGAATCCATCCGGCTCGCCCGCGAAACCGTCGACGACTACAACCGGTTCAGCGAGAACTTCCACAGCATGGAAGACAAAATGGAACGCGTCGCCATCCTGCAGGACATACAAGCCCGCTACGGCGAATACGCCAAACAAGCCAGCGAACGCCGCGAATACACGCCCATCGACCCCGACCGCGAGCAAGGCGAGACGACGCTCGCCGCATGGACATGGTCGCGCATGGCCAGCGAAGTACGCGCCGGACTGCCATCGGCGCAACGCAAAGCCAAGGAATCCCAGGACGCCATCGACCGGTCTCAGCAGCGCATCGACGAACTCGACACGCAAATCGAAGCTGTCAAAGAACGCATGAACGGCATCGACGGCGGCAGCCTGCAGCAACTCGGCAAGGACTTCGAACGCGCACGCCAGGACGCCGACGAGGCGCGCAGACAACGGCACGCCATCGCCGAACGGTTCGAACGCGTCGAAGGCAGACTCCCCGCCGACGAGCAGACATGGAACGCCAAACGCGCCGCGCTCGCCTTGTCGCTCGACACGTACGACAAGCGTTTGGAAGACGCGCGATCCGAATACCAGCGGATGGTGGTGGAACGTCACGCCCGGCAGGGCGAACGCGACCTGTTGAGGCAGGATTACCGGCGCAAGATCGAACACAGGACGCGCATCAGCGACGACATGGACCATGCGCGCACGCTCATCGCACGGGCGACGGGCTTGGACGAGACGGAACTGCCGTACGTGGCCGAACTGATGGACGTGGACGAGGGGGACGAGCAATGGCGTCTGGCGATGGACGTCACGTACGCGCCCATCGCGCAGACCATTCTCGTGGACAAGCGGCATGAGCAGGGGTTCGCCGCGAAGGTCAGCGCGATCGATCCGACGCGTATGACGCGGCGTGCCTGGCGTTTCGTCGATACCGACGCGCAATACGATTCGGCCTGCAACGAGGGGTGGATGTCGTCGAAGCTGCGGTACAAGGAGGATTCGCCGTTCGTCGGATGGTTGAAGGAGCAGACCGCGTCGCAACGGTTCGACGCGCGTTGCGTGGAGGCGATCGACGACATGGACCGGGCCGAACGGCAGGTGCAGGTCGACGGGCAGATCAAATCCGGCGACCGTGGATTCCATGGCGTCAAAGGCCTGCGTCAGGTCATCGGCTTCGTGAACGAACGGTATCTGGCCGAATTGGAACGCCAGCTTGACGGGGCGGAACGGGCGTTGGAGGACGCCGACCGCCGCGGCAGGCAGATGGCCAACGCCATGACTCTGCTGCAGGACGAGCATGAGCTCGCATTGACCGTCGCGGATCTGCCATGGGGCAAGATCGACGTGGACGGGCTCGAGACGAAGGCGGAACGGATCCGTCTGCAGATCGAACGGATCGAAAGCGATCCGGAACTGGCACAATTGCAGGACGAGTTGAAACAGCTGCTACGGCAGAAGGACGACGAGGGCAAGACCAGGTACCGTGCCGAAGCGGAATTGGAAAACGCGCAGCATGCCGTCCAGGCCGAACAGGCATGGCTCGACATGCATGGCGACTCCGATTTCGACGATGCCGCATTGTCCGACATGGTGTCGAATCTGCTGGCCGACACGTATGAGACCTGTTTCGACACGTCGCGTCCGCAGGAACGGCCGCAGCGCATCGCCGGCGGTTTCGACCGTGAGGGGACGGCGCCGTTCGACGTGCGCGTGCTGCGCAGAATCGGCAACACCGTGCGTGCGAGACTCCAGCAGATCGACGAGCGTGCCGTCCAATTGCGCGCCGACACGGAACGCGCCATGGGCGACTATCTGAAGCACCATTCCACGGAGGGCGACACCGTCATGGCGAGCGTGGAGGACTATCCGTATTTCCTTGACGAGCTCAAGAACCTCAACATGCTCGTCACCCGCGCCGCGACCGACGAGGAGTATGCGAACAGCGTCGAAAAGCTGTATATGAGCTTCCAACAGCTCAACCGCGCGTTCAACACCGACGAGGAGAACGTCAGGGAGCAGCTCGACCGCATCAACGGCATGCTCAAAGGCCAACAGTTCGGCCCCCGCGGCGGCAGGCTCTCGCTCCACGTGGACTTCCACCCGATCGACCGGCAGTTCAAATCCTCGTTGGGCCGCATCATGTCGAAGCTCGACGATTGGACACGCAACGCGCGCAGCAATCCCATGGAGACGCGCAAGGCGTTCGCAGGCTGCGAAACGTTCATCGGCAGGCTCCAGGCGGAACTCGGCCAGATCCGCGACACGAACGGCATCAAGGAATACGGTGCGCGCAACCTCGATCCGCGCGTGCGCAGCTCGTTCTACGCGATCGTGCACCATAACGATCTGCCCGACGAGCGCATCAGCTCCACCGGCGGCAAGTCCGGCGGCGCGTTGCAGGAACTCACCTCGTTCGTCTACGGCGCGGCCCTGATTTACCTGCTCGGCGGCGACCTGACCGGCAAGCCCACCTACACCACGCTGTTCCTGGACGAAGCCCTCATCAAAGCCGACGGACGCTACACGAAACGCGCGCTGACCGTGCTGCCGCGCCTCGGCTTCCAGATCATCGTATCCGCGCCGGAAAGCAAAACCGCCGAGATCCTCAGCATCGCAGACAAGGCGTACGTGGCATACAAGGATCCCGCAACCGGCAACTCGTACCTGCAGGAGCTCGACCGCGAGCCGGCAACGCAAGCCGAAACACAAGACGCCACCGTCGAGCAGACGCAACCCGCGACGGAGGCATAATATGGCAGCGGCCAGAGACACCACAGGCGAAACGGACATCCGCCGGAAACTCGACGAATACGTCGACGCCCACCTCACCAGGCACATGTACGACACCGACGAATCCTGGCCGCTGCGCAAAACCATCCGACTGCCCAAACAAGCCGAACTGGAGCAGCACTACAACCAAATCCGCGCCCAAAACGAAACCATCCGCGACTGGGCGCGGCAACACCACTGCGAAACCAGCGAGAAAACCAAAATCGTCTCCAGCGGACTCATCCAACAAAAAAGCCCGCTCATCGACTCCGTGACCATACCCGACCTCGACACCGCCCTCCGCATCGCCACCAAACAAACCCGCGAACGCTACCTACGCGAACACGACCGCATGAGCGCGCTCGCCAAAGAATTCGGCCTCGAACCGGCGAACGCCATGAACGTCGCCAAAACCCTCAAAGACCACGACGACACCGACTTCCACCTCGTCATCCAAGCCGCCCACTACTTCGCAAACCACGACTGCCACACCATGACCCCACGCATGGCGCCCATCCCAGGATTCAGCGCCAAATGGCTCGGCACACCCAACTCCCAACGCCGCAAAGCGATATGCCAGCTCACCGGACAAGACAACCTCACCTTCCAGGAACGCCCGAACGAACTCCGACTACGCCTCATGGACGCCGAACACCACGACCAACCCGACCTCATCGTCACCCAACCATGGGTCCGCAACCAGCCAACCGACATCGAACACGCCATCATCATCGAAAACAAAGACACCTACCAGGCCATGCCCACCGTCGAACACGCCATCTGCATCCTCGGCAACGGATACGCCGCAACATCACACATCACAACACTCCTGCCATGGCTCACCACCATCCCCAACATCATCTACTGGGGCGACATGGACGCCAACGGACTCGACATCCTCTCCAAACTACGCGCCACCGGCATCCCATGCACATCCATACTGATGGACACCACCGCATACCGGACATACGAACAATACGGCACCCAACTCGACGCCAAAAACAAACCCCTCACCACACAAACCCCACAACCCACACCCGGACTCACCACCGAAGAACGCAAACTCTACGAAACACTCTGCACAGGAACAGACATCCAATACCTACGCATCGAACAGGAACGCATCCCCATACGCGACGCCACAACCATCCTGCACGACCAACACCACTGGCCAATCGACATACCCGGCAACGACATACCAAACAACACCAAATAGAACACCTGTTCGAAACCACAACAAAAATACGCTATCCTATACAACAGAACAGGCAACACCAAGCGGAAGAACACCATGACAACCAAACGCAACAACACGACACACAACGAAGTCGTGGTCGAACGCGTACTCACCAGCGACGCATTCCTCACACGCGAAATCAAAAAAGCCCCCATGAAAACAACAGGCGACTCACTCATAGCAGACCTCACCCACCTACCCAACGACCTCAAAATCACCATCCAAGGCGCTCGCGAGCACAATCTCAAGAACGTGGACTTGGAGTTTCCTCGCAACCGCATGGTGGTGTTCACCGGCCTGTCGGGTTCGGGCAAATCCTCGTTGGCGTTCGATACGCTGTTCGCCGAGGGCCAGCGCAGGTATGTCGAATCGCTGTCGGCGTACGCGCGCCAGTTTCTGGGGCAGATGGACAAGCCGGACGTCGACTTCATCGAGGGGCTGAGCCCCGCGGTTTCGATCGACCAGAAGACCACGAACCGCAATCCGCGTTCGACGGTCGGCACAATCACCGAGATCTATGATTATCTGCGACTGCTGTTCGCCCGCACCGGCATTCCGCATTGTCCGGAATGCGGCGCCCTGGTAAGCGCGCAAACACCGCAGCAGATGGTGGACACGTTGCTGAAGTATCCGGAACGCACGCGTTTCCAGATTCTCGCGCCGGTCGTGCGCGGCCGCAAGGGCGAATTCGAGGATCTGCTCGAACTGCTGCGTGGCGATGGTTACGCACGTGCGCTGATCGACGGTGAGATGCGGCAATTGTCCGATGACATCAAGCTCGCCAAGCAGAAGAAGCACACCATCGAAGTGGTGGTGGATCGTCTGGTGGTCAAGGACGGTATCCGCCAGCGTCTGACCGATTCCATCGAAACGGCGTTGAAGCTTTCCAAAGGCGTGGTCGTCGCCGATTTCGTCGATTTGGACGAGAAGGATCCGGACCGTCGCAAGCCGTTCTCCGAGAAACGCGCCTGCCCGAACGGCCATCAGCTGGAACTCGACGAGATCGAACCGCGCACCTTCTCCTTCAACGCGCCGTATGGCGCCTGCCCTGAATGCACGGGTATCGGATACAAGCTGGAAATCGACCCCGAACTGGTCATTCCCGATCCGGACAAGACGCTGAACGAGAACGCCATCGAACCGTGGGGCATGACCAAAGGCACCGGCGAATACTACCGCCATGTGCTTGAGGGACTCGGCGATGAGATGGGCTTCGACCTGGACACGCCTTGGAAGGATCTGCCCAAGGACGCGCGCGACGCCATCATGTATGGCCGTGATTTCAAGGTGCAGGTCTCGTACCGCAACCGTTGGGGTCGCATGCGCGAGTATTCCACCGGTTTCGAAGGCGTGGTGCGCACGTTGATGCGCCGGCATGACGAGACCGATTCCGACCAGATGAAGCAGTATTACGAGTCGTACATGCGCGAGGTGCCATGCCAGGCGTGCCATGGGCGGCGTCTGCGTCCGGAAGTGCTTGCCGTCACCGTGGGCGACGAGTCCATCGCGGACGTGTGCGACATGTCCGCCGAACGGAGCCTCGCATGGATCAACGGCCTAGAACTCGAAGGCTCGGCCGCGCAGATAGCCGGCGAAGTCGTCAAGGAGATCCGCGCACGACTCGGCTTCCTCAACGATGTCGGCCTGAACTATCTGACGTTGTCGCGTGCGGCGAAGACCCTGTCGGGCGGCGAGGCGCAGCGCATCCGACTGGCCACCCAGATCGGCTCCGGCCTGGTGGGCGTCATGTATGTGCTGGACGAACCATCCATCGGCCTGCATCAGCGTGACAACGAACGGCTGATCGGCACATTGCATCATTTGCGCGACCTCGGCAACACGCTGATCGTCGTCGAACATGACGAGGACACCATCAGAAACGCGGACTGGGTCATCGACATCGGTCCGGGCGCCGGCGAACATGGCGGCGAGGTCGTGTATTCCGGCCCCGCCAGAAAAATCACCGAAGCGCCACGCTCCATCACCGGCGACTACATCGCCGGCCGACGGAAGATCGAAGTGCCCGCCGCACGCCGCAAGACGCATAAGACCAAGCAGCTGCGCGTGGTCGGAGCCCGCGAGAACAACCTCAAGAACCTGAACGTCAATTTCCCGCTGGGCGTGTTCACCTGCGTGACGGGCGTGTCCGGTTCCGGCAAATCCACGCTGGTCAACCAGATCCTTTATCCGGTGCTTGCGGACAAGCTGAACGGCGCGCGCATCGTGCCCGGCAAGCACACGCGCGTGGAAGGCGTGGACCAGTGCGACAAGGTGATCCACGTCGACCAGAATCCGATCGGCCGCACTCCGCGTTCCAATCCCGCCACCTATACGGGAGTATGGGACAAAATCCGCACGCTGTTCGCCAAGACGCCCGAAGCGCAGGTGCGCGGCTATGGTCCCGGACGGTTCTCGTTCAACGTCAAGGGAGGCCGCTGCGAGGCATGCCACGGCGACGGCACATTGAAAATCGAAATGAACTTCCTGCCGGACGTGTACGTGGACTGCGAGGAATGCCACGGCCAGCGCTACAATCGCGAGACTCTCGAAGTGAAGTACAACGGCAAATCGGTCGCCGACGTGCTGAACATGCCCATCGAGGAGGCCGCGCAGTTCTTCAAGGCGTACCCGTCCATCTCGCGTTACCTGGACACCCTGGTGCAGGTCGGTCTCGGCTATATCCGGCTCGGCCAGCCGGCGCCGACGCTGTCCGGCGGCGAATCGCAGCGCGTGAAACTCGCGACGGAACTCCAACGGCGTTCCACCGGCAAAACCGTGTACATCCTCGACGAGCCGACCACCGGCCTGCATTTCGAGGACGTGCGCAAACTGCTGCTCGTATTGCAGGGATTGGTGGACAAGGGCAACGCCGTCATCGTCATCGAGCACAATCTCGACGTGGTCAAATCCGCGGATTGGATCATCGATCTGGGGCCGGAAGGCGGTGACGGCGGCGGCACCATCGTCACCGAAGGCACGCCGGAGCAGGTCGCGCAATGCGAACAGTCGTGGACGGGCAAGTTCCTTAGGGATATGCTGTGACTGATTTCGAACGACACAGTCCGGACGTGTGGCGCAAAACGGCGGATGCGTTACGGGAAACCGCAGTATCGGACGCCGGCACCCAATCCGACGGCAGGGGAGTGAACAAGAACGGCGCGCCCCTGTTGGGGGATACTCGCGACCTGTTCCGTCCGAAAACCTCCGACATTCCCGCGCAGCCGGGCGTATACAAGTGGCGTGACGGCGAGGGGCGCGTCATCTACGTTGGCAAGGCCAAGAACCTGCGCAACCGGCTGACGAACTACTTCCAGCCGCTCTACCAGCTGCATCCACGCACCCAGACCATGGTGTTGACGGCTCGCAGCCTCGAATGGACGGTAGTGGGTACGGAACTGGAGTCGCTCACACTCGAATACACGTGGATCAAGGAGTTCGACCCACGATTCAACGTGGTGTTCCGCGATGACAAGACCTACCCGTATCTGGCCATCTCATCAGGCGAACGCATCCCACGCGTATGGGTGACTCGCAGCCGCAAACGTCGCGATACCAGATATTTCGGCCCGTACGCCAAGGTATGGGATCTTCGGCACAGCCTCGACGCGTTGCTGAAGACGTTTCCCGTGCGCACATGCTCGAAGAACGTGTTCCACAAGGCGCAGTTGACGGGCCGTCCATGCCTGTTGGCATCGATCGGCAAATGCTCCGCTCCATGCGTGAACCGTATCGGCGCTGACGAGCATCGCAGGATGTGCGAGCAGCTTGTCGGCGTGATGACCGGCCGAATCGGCAAATCGTATATCGCCCAACTGACCCGCGACATGAAGCAGGCGAGCGCCGAACTGGAATTCGAGAAGGCGGCCCGGCTGCGCGATCAGATCAAAATGCTCGGGACCGTGGTCCAGCAGAACGCCGTCGTGTTCGATTCGGATGTCGACGCCGACGTGTTCGGCATCGCGTCCGACGAGCTTGAAGCCAGCGTGCACGCGTTCTTCGTGCGGTCCGGATCAATTCGCGGCGAACGTAACTGGAGTGTGGAGCGAGTCGAAGATGTGAGCGACGCGGAGTTGATCGCCGATCTGATCACTCAGGTATATTCGGAAACCACGGGGGAGAGCGCGGCCGTCTCCGATTCGACCGTCGTGACCGAGCAGCGCAATGCGATCGGTTCGACACAGATCGTGACCGCAACGGATGCTATCGCCCGTGCGCAGGCCACGAAGGAACGCAACGAACGTCAGGAGCAGACGGGACGTGCCGACCTGCTGGCTCCAATCGCGCCTGTTCCCCGTGAGGTGATCGTTCCAATCGAACCGTCGCGCAGCGCAGGGCTTGAGCAATGGCTAAGCGGATTGCGTGGAGCGGCCGTCACCATCCGTGTAGCCAGCAGAGGCGACAAGAAACAGCTTATGGACCGTGCCAACGACAATGCCAAGCAGGCGTTGGCACGCAGCAAGATGAGCCGTATCAGCGATATGGGCGCACGTTCCGATGCGATGAACGATGTGGCGAAGGCTCTTGGGCTTGAACAGGCGCCGTTGCGCATTGAATGCTACGACATTTCCAACACAGTCGGCGGCGCATTCCAGGTAGCGTCCATGGTGGTGTTCGAAGACGCGATCGCGAAAAAGTCGGAGTACCGCCGTTTCGCCATCCGAGGTGCGGACGGGCAGGGCGCGTTGGATGATTTGAGCGCATTGTATGAGACGTTGACCCGTCGTTTCCGCCATGGCAACATCGCCGGCGATTCCGGGGAAAGCATGGACAACGAGCGTCGGATGGCCACGCAAAATGATAGGTCGGATGGCACGAATGGTCCTGAAACGGATGCCGTGCAGCAGAACACCAACCGTCGCCATTTCGCCTATAAGCCGAATCTGGTCGTGGTCGATGGCGGCAAACCGCAGGTGATGGCGGCGGCCGAGGCGCTTGCCGACTGCGGCGTGGACGATGTGGCCGTCTGCGGATTGGCGAAGCGTCTTGAGGAGGTTTGGGTGCCGGATGACGACTATCCGATCATCCTCAAGCGACAATCCGAAGGCATGTATCTGCTGCAGCGGGTGCGTGACGAATCGCATCGTTTCGCCATCACCTACCATCGTCAGACCAGACGCAAAGGAGCTTTGCGTTCCGCTTTGGACGACATTCCCGGCATCGGCGAAGCCTATCAGAAACGGCTTCTCAACCATTTCGGCTCCGTACGCGCCATGCGTGAGGCGAGCGTGGAGGATTTCGAACAGGTCAAAGGCATCGGCCATGCCAAGGCCGAGAACATTTACCAGGCATTGCATTCGTCCGTTGACATTGCTTCGAAGGCGGAGGATGCCCTCCGAACAGTGAAATCGGATGGAAACAGTCCGAAAGATGAAAAGAAATAGAATCTGTAACGAGCAATCGCTTCTGCGTTGCTAGCATGATGAATGGTGAGAGTAAGGGAGGGAACATGACCGAGGTGGACCATCGGTGCGCGGTCCTTGGCAAACCCATCGCGCATTCGCTTTCCCCTGTATTGCATAATGCGGCCTATCGAGCTCTAGGACTTGACAGCTGGTCGTATGGCAGGCACGAGGTCGGCGAGACGGAGCTTGAGGATTTTTTGGAGTCGCTTGATTCCAGCTGGGCGGGACTGAGCCTGACCATGCCGTTGAAGAAGACCATCCAGCCATATGGCGTGCCATGCAACGCGTGGGCGAAAGAGCTGAAGGTGGCCAACACCGCCGTCTTCGACTGGTCTGGCGCGAACGATAAGAACGCCGCCATCCCTGCGATCAGGCTCTACAACACGGATGTGAAGGGAATTGAGCTCGCCTTCGAGCACTCGTATCGGGCACGTGGCATGCGGATGGATTCTGGACAAGACGGCGAGGCGGTGATCATCGGCAATGGCAACACCGCCACCTCGGCTTTGGCGGCCTGCACCGAGATGCCCCACATTGGACATGTCACCGTCGTGGCACGCCATCCCGATAAGAACGAGGCGCTTGAACCATTGGCGGAAAGCCATATGGGCGTCGGCTCCATAAGCATCGTCGCCATGGACCATGCGGCGAATCTGCTGTCCCATGCGGACGTCGTCATCAACACCATCCCCGGCCTTGCCGCCGATCCGATCGCCGAGGCGTTTGCCTCAGCCGGCATAGTCACGAACGGCACGCTACTCGACGTGGTCTATGATCCCCGCCCGACCAAGCTCATGCAGGCCTGGAGGTCATGCGGCGGCACCGCCATCGGCGGCGAGGAGATGCTGCTGTACCAAGCCATGATTCAAGTCTGGCTGATGACCGGCATATGGGACAACGATCCGCCGACCGAGCCCACCAGCCATCAGAAAGTCGAAGCATTGGAGCATGCCATGCGCTCCGCGCTTAAGGAGGCCCTGTGATGAACGAAAAGAACAACGCCGTCAACCAGGCAGGCAGACATACGAGCGCGCCTTCTCCGGCCGCAGGCTTCGAAGTGCTGCTCATCACCGGCATGAGCGGCGCGGGCCGGTCCCACGCGGCCAACAGCATCGAGGACATGGGCTGGTATGTGGTCGACAACATGCCGCCGAAACTGCTTGTCCCGCTGGTGGACATGATGACCAGCTCCGGTTCGGACATCCACAAACTCGCCGCGGTCATCGACGTGAGGTCACGTGACTATTTCGACGACCTGTCCGCCGTGCTGAGCCATCTGGACGATCTTGGGGTGAAGACCCGCATCCTGTTCCTCGACGCCAGCAACGAGGTGCTCATCAAGCGCTACGAATCCGTGCGCAGGCCCCATCCGCTGCAGCAGGGCAATCGTCTGATCGACGGCATCCTTGAGGAACGCGACCTGCTGAAGAACCTCAAAGAGCACGCCGACATCGTCATCGACACCTCGGCATTGAGCATCCATCAGCTGTCCACGAAACTGTACGAGGGTCTGCTTGGTTCCGGACCGACCACGGTTTCCGTGCATATCTTCAGTTTCGGATTCAAATACGGCATTCCGATAGACGCCGATTTCGTGGCGGACGTCCGGTTCCTTCCCAACCCGTTCTGGGTGCCGGAGCTTCGTTCGCTGACGGGCAAGGACAAACCGGTCAGCGACTACGTGCTCTCCAGCGAGGGCGCGGAGGAGTTCCTTGACGCCTACGAGAAAGCCATCGCCATCGCCATCGAAGGTTATGCGCAGGAAGACAAGCACTATGTGACCATCGCGTTCGGATGCACCGGCGGCCAGCACCGTTCCGTGGCCATGAGCGAGGCCTTGGCCAAGCGCCTGCGTGCGCGTGGTCTCACGGTCTCCGTATCGGCCCGCGAGCTGGACAAGCGTTCGGCCGATTGATGACCGCATTGTGAGAAGACAGTATCCAAATACAAAGAAAAGCTGCCGGCTTTGTCCAAGTTATTCGGTATCACAGTAAGCCGGTAGCAGTGCGGGTCGAGTCCGCGACTCGCCTGAAATTATAGGGAAGAACAGGAAAGTAGGAGGTTGGCTCTTGGCTCTTCTGGATGACGTCAAAAGCGAGCTGGCCGCAATCGACAACGAGTTGCCCATCGCCAAAAAGGCACAGGCGACTGCGATGATTCGATTCGGCAATGGTTTGCACTCGGTGGATCACCACATTCTCGTGCAGGCGCAGCTTGATTCCCAAGACGCGGCCATATGGCTGCAGGACACCATCAGAAATCTGTACGGCCACGAAGCCACGCTTACCCCCGTTTCCAGGCAGACGCCGACCGGCGTGGTGCAGCGCTTCATAGTCCGCGTCCCCAAGGGCAGCGCGGCTCTGGTGCTGCAGACCGGCCTGTACAGCCGTTACACCAAAAACATGGTGCTGGGTCTGCCGGGCGACATCATCAACGGCAAGATCGCCCAGATCAAGGCCGCCTGGCGTGGCGCGTTCCTCGCAGGCGGACACCTGTCCGACCCGGGCAAGGCCAGCTATCTCGAAATCGTATGTCCGAATCATGAGGCCGCGCTGGCGCTGGTCTCCACCGCGCGTCGTCTCGGCATCACCGCCAAGCCGCGTAAGCTGCGCAGCTCCGAACGTGTGACGTTGCGCGACCCCGATGCCATCGAACGCATGCTCATCCTCATGGGCGCCCCTCATTCCGCCCGCGAATGGACCGGAAAGCGTTCCGACGGAGAGGCCCGAGGCAAGGCGAACCGTCTGGCGAACTTCGATGACGCCAACATGCGCCGTAGCGCCAAGGCCGCCGCGGAAGCCTGCGATAAGGTCCGCCAGGCCTTTGAAATCCTCGGCGACGACGTTCCGGACAATCTTAAATCCGCCGGCCAGCTCCGACTCGACCATGCCGACGCGTCCCTTGAGCAGCTGGGCCGTCTCGCCGACCCGCCAATCACCAAGGACGCGATCGCCGGACGTATCCGTCGACTGCTGCAATTGGCTGAGAAAACGGAGAAGGCACGCCGTCAAGCGGCTTGATTTTCGTTTCCGGAAACAAAACACCATGCGACTTTTCCGTCGTATGGTGTTTTTTGTTCGTTTGGGCTTGTATTATGCGTAAGTGGCAATATGGCCATTCCACGCTTACAAGCGGCTAGGAAAGGATATACATGAAGACACTCAAGGATCTTGGAGATCTCAAGGGCAAGCGCGTTCTGGTTCGCGCCGATTTCAACGTTCCGCTGGACGGCACCACGATCACCGATGATGGTCGTATCAAGGCCGCCCTGCCGACCATCAAGGCTCTGCGCGAACAGGGTGCGAAGGTCATTCTGATGGCTCATCTCGGCCGTCCGAAGGGCAAGGTCGTTCCGGAACTGTCCCTGGCTCCGGTCGCCGCCCGTCTCGGCGAGCTGCTCGGCATCACCGTTCCGCTGGCTGCCGACACCTATGGTGAGGACGCCCAGGCCAAGGTCGCCGCTATGAACGATGGCGACGTCGTGCTGCTGCAGAACGTGCGTTTCAACCCGGAGGAGACCAGCAAGGATCCGGAGGAGCGTGCCGCATACGCCAAGAAGATCGCCGCTCTCGGTGAGGTCTTCGTCTCCGACGGCTTCGGTGTCGTGCACCGCGCCCAGGGCTCCAACTATGATGTCGCCGCCGATCTGCCGGCCGCCGCTGGCCTGCTGGTCGAGAAGGAAGTCAAGGCACTGTCCCGCGCCACCGTGAACCCGGAGCGTCCGCTGACCGTCGTGCTCGGCGGCTCCAAGGTCTCCGACAAACTCGGCGTGATCGACAACCTGCTGGACAAGGCCAACCGTCTGGTCATCGGCGGTGGCATGGCGTACACCTTCCTCAAGGCCAAGGGCTACGAGGTCGGCACCTCCCTGCTGGAAGAGGACCAGATCGAAACCGTCAAGGGCTACATGGAGCGCGCCGAGAAGAACGGCGTCGAACTCGTGCTGCCGACCGATGTCGTCATCAACCCGGTCTTCCCGAAATCCGATGAGGACATCGCTCCGGAAGTCGTGGCCGCCGACGCCATTCCGGCCGACAAGATGGGTCTGGACATCGGTCCGGAATCCCAGAAGCTCTTCCACGATAAGATCGTCGATTCCAAGACCGTCGTGTGGAACGGCCCGATGGGCGTGTTCGAGGTCCCGACCTTCGCTGAAGGCACCAAGGCCGTGGCCCAGGCTCTCGTCGATGCCACTGCTGCCGGCGCATTCACCATCGTCGGTGGTGGCGATTCCGCTTCCGCAGTGCGCAACCTCGGCTTCCCGGAGGATGGCTTCTCGCACATCTCCACCGGTGGCGGCGCCTCCCTCGAGTTCCTCGAGGGCAAGGAACTGCCGGGCCTGAAGGTGCTCGACTGATCTCAGAATCATGAAGGGGTGCTTCCTCATCAGTGGGTGGGGGAGCACCTTTTGCGTATTTCGCATACAATGTCACAAGAACGACCTTTCGCTTTGACGAGCACGGACGGGAGACGACGAAATATTATGGGGCCGAAACGGATTCCTTTGGTGGCCGGAAACTGGAAGATGAATTTCGATCATCTTGAAGCGACGTATTTCGTACAGCAGCTTGCATGGAATCTTCGGGCCGTCCATTTCGACTACAAACGTTGCGAAATCGCATTGATGCCGTCATTCACCTCACTCCGCAGCGTGCAGGTCGCCGTCGAATCGGACAATCTGAAAATCCGCTACGGGGCCCAAGCCGTCTCAGTCACCTCGCAGGGAGCGTTCACCGGCGACGTCTCCGCCGATATGATCGCCCATCTCGGCTGCTCGTACGTGATCGTCGGCCATTCGGAACGACGCAAATACCATCCCGAAGACGACGCGAACATCGTCGACCAGGTGAGGGCCGTGCTTGCTGCCGGCATGCAGCCGATACTTTGCGTCGGAGAAAGCTACGAGGAACGGCGCAAAGGCATAGAGCTCGATTTCGCGGTCGGCCAGGTGCACGACGTGACGCGGGACCTGTCCGATGAGGAGGCCGCGAAGCTGATTGTGGCGTACGAGCCGGTATGGGCGATCGGCACCGGCATGGTGGCTACGCCTCAGTCGGCACAGGACGCGGCCAGGGCGATCCGAAACGACCTGTCCGATACGTTCGGAACACGGGTCGGCGAAACGGTGCGAATCCTGTACGGCGGTTCGGTGTCCTCGAAAAACGCGGTGGAACTGATCAACGAGCCGGATGTGGACGGCTTCCTGATCGGCGGCTCCGCGTTGAAGGTCGATGAACTCACACGCATCTGCAAGCTGACATTGGAAACAACCGCCTGAAAACTTTTAAAAAGCATGGTTGGACGCTCGATTTTTTCAACACCATGCGCTATTATCAGAAACAGTGTTTACGAACTGGAGGTTCACCCGTGTCCGCTATGGCTACTGTCAAGCTTGTGCTGCAGATTCTTCTTGTCATCCTCAGCCTCTTGCTCACCTTGCTTATCCTTATGCACAAGGGTAAAGGCGGCGGCTTGTCCGACATGTTCGGCGGCGGACTCACCCAGAACGCGGGTTCCTCCGGTGTCGCGGAAAAGAACCTGAACCGTTGGACCGTCATCATCGCCCTGCTGTGGGTGGCCATCATCATCGCCCTCGGTCTGATGACGAAATTCAACCTCATCTGATTGACGTAATTTGGTTTGGCCCATGACCGGCTTCACGGTCATGGGCCAAACTTGTCTCCGGCTAGATTGCTCCCGCAAAGGATTCAAATGACTTCGACAAACAACACCTATGATGACGTGACCATGGTCGTCGCCGATCTGGACGGCACACTGCTGCACGACGGAAAGACTTTCGAGGACCGTTTCCTGACGCAACGATCCATTGACAGCATCAACCGCATGCACGACGCCGGCATCAAATTCGTGGTGGAGACCGCGCGACCGGTCAGCACCGGCTACTCGTTCGTGCAGAAGCTTCCGGTTGACGCCGTCGCCTATCTCAACGGGGCGCTGTTGGATTTCAACCCCGTCTCGTCCGATTACGATATGCTCACCTCACCGACACTGCCGAAGGACGGACATCTGCAGAAGATCGGATTCTCTTCGAAAAGGGCCTGCGAGGTCTGCAAGTACCTGCTGGAGGAACTGCCTGGCATGGAAGTGGGCATCGTCATGGATGATGTCAGGTACACGAATTTCGACGTCACGAAATACTGGAAGACGCAGACCTGGCGATACACGGATTTCGATGACGTTCCGGACGGCACCGCGGACAAGCTGATCCTGTTCCCGAACGAGGAGCAGTGGAAGCGTGTGGGACGGCTCATCCCCGACGATTTCGACGTGCATATCTCCGAAGGCTCGCTGTGGATGCTGATGAATCCGCAGGCCAATAAGGAGCATGCATTGAGCATCCTCGCCGATCGCATGTCGACGCCGTTGTCACGGACCGTCTCATTCGGCGACGATTTGGTGGACATCGCCATGCTTCGTGAATCCGGCAGGGGAGTGGCCGTGGCCAACGCGAACCCCGACGTGTTGAAAATCGCCGATGAGATCTGCCCTTCGAACAATGATGACGGCGTGGCCCAATGGGTTGAGAACAATCTGCTTTGACCGACCCCCCCACATGGAGTCTTTTCACGGAATTGAACTCATTCATGCAGCGGCATGAAACACATCCACCAAAATTGAACTCTTTGTCTTTCTTGGTGCCCTGTCGTGCTATTCTTTGAACTAGCTTTTGTTTAAATTGAACTGGAAGGATAGGCATGACGGAATCATTCTCGACCAGATTGAATGATGCCATGGCATTACGCGAGCTTAAACAGATTGATTTCGTTCATGCTGCGGAAAAGTTCAATATCAAGCTCGGCAAAAGCCATATGAGCCAATACGTCAGTGGCAAAACCGTTCCCCGTGCCGATATCGCGCATTTCCTTGCCGCGTATCTGCGGGTCAACGAGGATTGGCTGATGGGCAAGGATGTTCCCATGGAAGAGCATGCCGCGATTTTGCCGGATTTTGCCGGTGAACAGCCCGACCATGTTGACGATGCATCCGAGCAACCGACAGAAGGAAGAACCATGCGCACTTTTACGAAATCCCACAAGCTCGACAACGTGCTGTACGACGTCCGTGGACCGGTCGCCGACGAGGCCGCGCGCATGGAGGCCGCCGGCACGCACATCCTGAAACTCAATATCGGCAATCCGGCACCGTTCGGCTTCCGCACGCCGGATGAAGTGGTCTACGACATGTCGCAGCAGCTGCCCGACACGGAAGGCTATTCGCCGTCGAAGGGCCTGTTCTCCGCGCGCAAAGCCATCATGCAGTATGCGCAGCTGAAGAACATCCCCAACGTGTCCATCGACGACATCTACACCGGCAACGGCGTCAGCGAACTTATCAACCTGTCCTTATCCGCGTTGCTGGACAACGGCGACGAGGTACTCGTGCCGTCGCCGGATTATCCGCTGTGGACAGCTTGCGTGAATCTGGCCGGCGGAACCGCGGTGCATTACGTCTGCGATGAGGATTCCGAATGGTATCCGGACATCGACGACATGCGTTCCAAGATTACCGACAAGACCAAGGCGATCGTCATCATCAATCCGAACAATCCGACCGGCGCGCTGTATCCGAAGGAAGTGCTTCAGCAGATTGTCGATCTTGCGCGAGAGCACCAGCTCATGATCTTCTCGGATGAGATCTACGACCGTCTGGTCATGGATGGGTTGGAGCACATCTCCATCGCGTCCCTTGCGCCTGACCTGTTCTGCGTGACGTTCTCCGGATTGTCGAAGTCCCATATGATCGCCGGCTGGCGTGTCGGCTGGATGGTGCTGAGCGGCAACAAGCGTCTCGCCAAGGATTACATCGAGGGTCTGAACATGCTGGCCAACATGCGTATGTGCTCGAACGTGCCTGCGCAGTCGGTGGTGCAGACCGCATTGGGCGGCCATCAAAGCGTCAAGGATTATCTGGTGCCCGGCGGCCGCATCTACGATCAGCGCGAGTTGGTGTACAACATGCTCAACGATATTCCAGGCATCACCGCGGTCAAACCGAAAGCGGCGTTCTACATCTTCCCGAAGATCGATGTGAAGAAGTTCAACATCCATTCCGATGAGCAGTTCGCGCTTGACCTGCTGCATGACAAGCATATCCTCATCAGCCACGGCGGTGCGTTCAACTGGCAGGAGCCGGACCACTTCCGTGTGGTCTATCTGCCTCGTATCAGCATGTTGAAGGAGACCATCGGCGAGATCGGCGACTTCTTCAGCACGTATTGGCAGGCTTGATTTCCGGTTCGCTTTTCTTTCGATTATGGCCGCGATCTGATATCGCGGCCTTTTTGTCTTTCCGTATGTCTTCTGCGCGTATTATTCCGGCATACGTAAAAGAGGTCTCCATCAAAAGATGGAGACCTCTCGGCTTTTATCCGTTTAACGGTGCTGTATCAGCGAATGATTCAGCCGTTGACGCGGTCGATGCCAGCCTGGACGTCGGCGAGGACGGTGTCCCAGGACTTGATGAAGGCTGCGACGCCGTCAGCTTCCAGCTTGTCGGTGACATCCTTGATGTTGATGCCCAGATCGGCGAGCTTGTTCATGATGGCGTGGGACTCTTCGTAGGTGCCCTTGATGGACGGAGCGCCATTGCCGTGATCGGCGAGAGCGTTCAGGGTCTTCTCCGGCATGGTGTTGACGACGAACGGAGCAACGAGCTCGTCGACGTACTTGCAGTCGGAGTAGGCGGCGTTCTTGGTGCCGGTGGAGGCCCACAGCGGACGCTGCTTCTTGGCGCCCTTGGCTTCGAGAGCAGCCCAACGCGGATCGTTGGCGAACTTGTTCTCGAACAGCTCGTAAGCCAGGCGAGCGTTGGCCACAGCGGCCTTGCCCTCGAGAGCCTTGGCTTCGTCGGAGCCGTTGGCTTCCAGCAGCTTGTCCACAGCGGTGTCCACGCGGGAGACGAAGAAGGAAGCGACGGAGCCGATGTGCTTCAGGTCGTGGCCGTTGGCGTCAGCCTGGGCGATGCCCTCGATGTAGGCGTCGATGACCTGCTCGTAACGCTCCAGGGAGAAGATCAGGGTGACGTTCACGGAGATGCCCTTGGCCAGGGTGGCGGTGATTGCCGGCAGGCCTTCGAGGGTGGCCGGAATCTTGATCATGGCGTTCGGACGGTTCACCTTGGCCCAGAGTTCCTCGGCCTGCTTCTCGGTGGCCTCGGTCTCGTGAGCCAGACGCGGATCCACTTCGATGGAGACGCGGCCGTCAACGAAATCGGACTTCTCGGCAACCTCACGGAAGATGTCGGTGGCGTTGCGCACGTCGGTGGTGGTGAGCTCGCGCACGGCGGTCTCAACGTCGACCTTGCCCAGTTCCTTCAGCTGCGGATCGTACGGGCCGACCTCGTGCAGAGCCTTCTGGAAGATGGACGGGTTGGTGGTCACGCCGACAACGTTCTTGTTGGCGATGAGATCCTGCAGAGAGCCGGACTCGATGCGGGAGCGGGACAGGTCGTCCAGCCAGATCGAGACACCGGAGTCAGAGGTGCGCTGAGTTGCTTCAGTCATTGTTTTTTCTCCTTGATACCTTTTTGGATCAAATCTTGTTTATCGGTGAAAGGGGAGGGGCACATGCTGTCGTGTCCCTCCCCGTATCATCACTTGGCGGCTTCGACTTCCGCGATGGAGGCCTTGGCGGCTTCCACAACGTGCTCGGCGGTGATGCCCAGATCGATCATGTTCTGAGCGCCATCACCCTGCAGGCCGAACTGCTCGATGGACACCGGCTTGCCGTAGGAGCCGAGGTACTTGTACCACGGCATGGCAACGCCGGCCTCGACGGAGACGCGGGCCTTGACGGCGGCCGGAAGCACGGCCTCCTTGTATTCGGCGTCCTGCTCCTCGAACCATTCCACGCACGGCACGGACACGACGCGGGCCTTGATGCCCTCGCCGGCCAGGGTCTTGGCAGCGGACACAGCCCACTGGACCTCGGAACCGGTGGCCATGATGATGACGTCCGGGGTGCCCTCGGTGTCGACGAGCACGTAAGCGCCCTTCTTCACGCCGTCCTTGGCCTTCTCAGCGGTCTCGGCGAGAACCGGGACGCCCTGACGGGTCAGAACCATAGCGGTCGGCAGGGTGTTCTTCTTCTCGAAGAAGTAACGGTAGGCTTCAGCGGTCTCGTAAGCGTCGGCCGGACGAGCGACCTCGAGCTGCGGGATGGCGCGGAAGGAAGCCAGATGCTCCACCGGCTGGTGGGTCGGGCCATCTTCGCCGACTGCGACGGAGTCGTGGGACCACACGTACAGGTTCGGAATCTGCATGAGGGCGGCCAGACGCACGGCGGAACGCTCGTAATCGGAGAACATGAAGAAGGTGCCGCCGTACGGACGGGTGTGGGAGCCCAGCAGGATGCCGTTGGTGATGGTGCCCATGGTGAACTCGCGCACGCCGAAGTGGAGCTGACGGCCGTACTTGCTGCAGTTCGGCCACTGCTTGGTGGCGCACTCAGCCGGGGCGAAGGTCTCAGCGCCCTTGAGGTCGGTCTTGTTGGAGCCGCCGAGGTCGGCGGAGCCGCCCCAGAGTTCCGGCATGACGGCTGCGATGGCGTTCAGAGTGGAGCCGGAAGCGCCACGGGTGGCGACGTTCTTGCCGACTTCGAAGGTGGCCTCGAGGTCGTCGATGGCCTTGTCGAAGCCTTCCGGAAGCTCGCCGGCCTTGATGCGGTCGTACAGGGCAGCCTTGTCCGGGTTGGCCTTGCGCCATGCGTTGTACTTCTCGTCCCATTCCTTGTGGGCTTCGAGACCGCGCTCGGCGACCTTGCGGGCGTGGGCGAGGGCCTCTTCGTCAACGTGGAAGGACTCCTCCGGGTCGTAGCCGAGGAGCTTCTTGAGGCCGGCGACGGCCTCGGCGCCCAGCTTGGAGCCATGGGAGGACGGGTCGTTGGTCTTGCCCGGGGTCGGCCATGCGATCAGGGTGTCGACCTTGATGAGCTTCGGCTGGTTCGGGGCGGCGGCGCGGGCCTTGGCGATGGTGTCGGCCAGGCCTTCGACGTCCTCCTTGTAGGAGCCGTCAGGCTGGATGAAGCTGAACTCGTCGGTGTACCAGCCGTATGCCTGGAAGCGCTTGAGCACGTCCTCGGCCAGCACCAGGTTGGTGTCGCCTTCGATCTGGATGCGGTTGGCATCAAAGATCACGGTCAGGTTGCCGAGCTGCTGGTTGGCGGCGAGGGAGGCGGCTTCGCCGGAGATGCCCTCTTCGATATCGCCTTCACCGCAGATGACCCAGATGTTGTGGTCGAACGGGGACTCGCCTTCCGGAGCTTCCGGATCGAGCAGGCCACGCTGGAAACGCTGGCCATAGGCGAAGCCGATGGCGGAGGCGAAGCCCTGGCCCAGCGGACCGGTGGTCATTTCGATGCCCGGGGTCAGGCCGTATTCCGGATGACCCGGGGTACGGGTGTCAGCGCCGCCACGGAAGTTCTTCAGATCGTCCAGGGTCAGGCCGTAGCCGGAGAAGTACAGCTGGACGTACTGGGTGAGGGAGGCGTGGCCACCGGAAAGAATGAAGCGATCGCGGCCTTCCCAGTTGGGGTCGTTCGGATCATGCTTGATGAAGTGCTGGTACAGGGTGTAGGCGATAGGCGCCAGGGAGACGGGGGAACCCGGGTGGCCGTGTCCCGCACGCTCAACCGCGTCGGCCGACAGGACCTTGGCCATCTTGATGGCGCGTTCGTCCAGCTCGGTCTCCTTGAATTCGGTCATGGATTACTTTCCTTCCAATTGGTCGGGCCGCGTATCCGGCTTGTGCCGAGCGCTCGACGCCCTCACATTGCGTTTCCCATAGTAGCGATGTGAGGTGACGTTGTGGTGAAATTTTGGCGTGTTTTGGTAGTTTGTGTGCTGTTAGCGCTCACAATTAACATTCGCGTGAACTTCAGATGTTCGTTTGTCGATATATCTCCCAATGCCAGTCGCCGCAAGGCTTTGCCGCATGAAGGAAACTACTCTGGAAGCGAACCGATTAGCACTCCGGGCGCCGGAGTGCTAAAACATTAAAAGAAGTTTTCCGGGTACGTCTCATCAGCGCCGTCAAACATAAGGCGTACCGGCACACACCTATGCATAAGGAGGCGCGCATGGCGCAATCAAGACGCATGCTGGTGTTGCGTGCCGTGGTCGAGGACTACATCCGTTCTCAGGAACCGGTGGGTTCCACCACACTGACCCGGGATCATGACCTCGGCGTCAGCTCCGCCACCGTGCGCAACGACATGGCGGCCTTGGAAGATGAAGGCTATCTTATTCAGCCGCACACTTCGGCCGGCAGGGTGCCGACCGAAAAAGGGTACCGTTACTTCGTCGACCGTTTGGCGACGGTCGTTCCGCTATCGGAGGCCCAGCGCCGCGGCATCAACAGCTTTCTGTCCGGATCGGTCAATCTGCAGGACACGCTGCAGCGGGCCGCCCGGCTGCTGGCGCAGATCACCGGACAGGTCGCCGTCGTGGCCGCGCCGTCACTGTCGAAGTCGACATTGCGGCATATCGAAATCGTGCCAGTGTCCATTAATACGCTGCTTGCCGTAGTGATCACCGATACCGGCCGTGTCGCGCAGCATATCCTCAACGTCACGAAATTGCCGGACGTGACGACGCTCACTCATCTGACCAACGAGATCAATACGCAATGCTCCGGCGTTTCGCTGACCCGCACGGCCGATTGCGTACGACAGATGGGAGCGCGCAAGGAATACCATGCGATCAGCACGCTTGCGGAAACGCTTGCGCAGGCCTTTGATGGCATGGCGGATGACGAACGCGCGAGCGAATTGTACATGGCGGGCACTTCACGGCTTGCGCATCAACGCACGGTGGCCGATCTGGCCCCGCTGTTCGACGCGTTGGAGGAGCAGGTGGTGCTCATGAAGTTGATGAGCTCGCTGAGCGAAACCACGCAATCCGACGGCGTCGGAGTGGCGATCGGTTCCGAAACGCACACGCCCGGTTTGCTGCACGCCTCAGTGGTAACCAGTGGCTACGGGCGTACCTCCGCGGCCGCCACGGACGGCGCGACGCATGCGGCCGCATCATCACAGACGGAAAATCAAAGCGGTGATGATACGCGGCAGGCGGGCGAACCGGTCGCATTCGTCGGATCGATCGGGCCGACTCATATGGACTACGCGGCGACCATGGCCGCCGTGAGGGCGGTCGCCAGATATCTGACGGCGTTCCTCGCCCACGATGAAGGTCAGCCGGCCGACTGACCCCGCCTTATGGCACAATGACACGCAGAACCAACAGGGAGAAAGAATAATCGTGACGGACTATTACGAAGTGCTGGGCGTCGACCGTTCGGCAAGCGACGACGAGATCAAAAAGGCGTATCGAAAGATGAGCCGCAAATACCATCCCGACATCGCAGGTCCGGAATTCGAAGACAAGTTCAAGGAAGTCAACAACGCGTACGATGTGCTGTCGGATCCTAAGAAACGGCAGATGTACGATGCCGGCGTCGATCCGAACGATCCGAATGCGGGCGGCATGCACGGCGGCGGATTCGGTGGCGGATTCGGCGATATGGGGGACATCTTCAGCATGTTCACCGGTGGCGGATTCGGTGGCACCGGCGGTGGACCGACTCCGCGCACCCAGCCGGGGCGTGACGCGCTTGTTTCCGCGACCATCGATTTGAAGACGGCGGTGTTCGGCGACACCACGCACGTCAAGGTCAACACGTTCGGCCTGTGCCAGGAATGCGGCGGCACCGGCTGCCAGAACGGCACACAGCCCACACAATGTCCCGACTGCCACGGTCAGGGATATGCGCAGCGCGTGGTACGCACCATGCTCGGCCAGATGATGACCACCGCGCCATGCGAACGCTGCGAAGGCCATGGAACGGTCATCGAGAAGCCGTGCCCGTCCTGCCTCGGCCATGGCCGCGTGCGCGTCACCCGCAATGTCGGCGTCGCGGTGCCGGCCGGCGTGGCGAACAACACCCGTCTGCGTCTCGCCAATCAGGGTGAGGTCGGCGAAAATGGCGGCGTCGCGGGCGATTTGTATGTGGATATCCGCATCAAGCCGGATGACATGTTCACTCGTGATGACGACGATTTGCATTGTTGGATCAAGGTGCCGATGAGTTGGGCCGTATTGGGGCACGAAGTCGAAATCGACACCTTCGACGGCAGGCAGACGCTGGATATCCCAGCCGGCAGCCAGCCGGACGATACCGTGACGTTGAAGAACCTCGGCGTCACGCATCTCGACGACAAGAACGAGCGCGGCGATTTGGTGGCGCACGTAGTGGTGGAGATTCCTAAGAAGCTGTCCGATGACGAGCGGGAGCTGATTGAGCGGTTCGGCGAGATGCACGACACGGACGCCCAGCATGTTGCCGTGAAGTCCCGTCCGTCGTCCGGCGCGAAGAAGGGGTTCTTCTCCAAGCTGAAGGACGCGCTGCGCTAGTTTTCGCAATCCAATCGAATACGGGACATATGAAAAGAAGTCCGTATCCCAACTCATAACCTTGGGATACGGACTTCTTTCACATCTGGCGTGACGGGTGATTCCCGCCTATTTGAGCAGCGACCTGCACATGGCGCGATACCGGCTCACATATCCTCCACCGAAGAACACGCAATGTCCTGCAATGGGGTAGAGCTGCCACAATGTGATGCGGTCCTGCCATCCGGCCTTAAGCGGATGCGCCGACTGATAGCCTTCGAGGATGTCCGTAAGATATGACATGCCGAACAGGTCGAGCATGGCAAGGTCTTCCTCACGGTGCCCACCGTGAGCCGCAGGATCGATAAGCACGGCTTCGACGTCACCGGAATCAGCAGTCCACATGACGTTGCCGCTCCACAGGTCGCCATGCACGCGTGCGGGCTTGTCGTTGGCGGCCTTGCCTAGGATGTCGGGCAAGGCGTCGATGACGGCTTCAGTCAGTTCCATGTCATAGTCGGTCAGTTCGCGACGTTTCATGCCGAGTCGTACCATCGGACGCAATCTGCCGTCCGCCAGATAGGTGGCCACATCATCCCAGGCACCGGTATCCATCGGGACGGGATCCTGCAACGGCCCGAAATAGCAGGTGCCGTCGTATCCAGTTGGAGCGGAGCCAAAATGTTCGGCACCGGCATCATGCATATGAGCTAGCGCAACACCGAAATCGCGCGCGGCTTGGATGGTCGGACCGCAGGCGTTCACGCGTTCAATGTCGAGATAATCCTTGCCCCAGTCGTATACGTCGACCACGCGTGGGCCGCCCTGCGATTGCGCCTCGCCGAGCCATTTGAGGCCGCGTCCCTCGCATTCAAAGAAACCTTCGGGGCTGAATGCCCTGCTTTTGCGGTATTTGCCCATGCCGATGAGCCTTTCTCCCATGCCGGACATGCCGGCGTACTTTTGGCTCCATTGTGTGCATGGTTTGAGACAACTATGCCGGGATGCCTTGAAAACTAGACCCCTCTCGCTACTCTTGGTCACGGAAAAGCAGACGAAACCATATTTCTACGAACATAAAGAGGGTTCATGAATTTCTTCCAAGCGATTTTCCTTGGCCTGGTGCAGGCGTTGACCGAATACTTGCCGGTCTCTTCCAGCGCCCATATCCGTATCATCGGCGATTTGATGCTGGGCTCCGATCCGGGTGCCGCGTTCACCGCCATCATCCAGATCGGCACCGAGCTTGCCGTGATCCTGTATTTCCGTCATGACATCATCCGCATTCTCGGCGCGTGGTTCGGCTCCTTGTTCGGCAAGGAGGGCAAGGACTTCAAGAGCCGTATGGGCGCGCATAACCGCGACACGCAGATGGGTTGGTTCATCATCATCGGCACGCTGCCGATTCTGATTGCCGGTCTGTTGTTCAAGGACGCCATCGAAAGCACGCTGCGTAATCTGTGGATCACCGTTACCGTGCTGATTATCTTCGGTATTCTGCTGTGGGTGGTCGACGCCCGCGCCAAGCAGGTCAAGACCATGGATGAGATGACCTGGAAGGATGCGCTGATCTTCGGCATCGGTCAGATGCTGGCGCTGATTCCTGGCGTTTCCCGTTCCGGCGGCACCATCACCTTCGGCCGTGCGATGGGTTATACCCGTGAGGCTGCAGTGCGCGTGAGCTTCCTGATGGCCATTCCGGCCGTGTTCGGCGCGGGCATCCTCGAAGCCGTTTCCGCGGTCAAGGATGTGGCCGCAGGCAATGCGGGAATGTTCCCGGGCTGGGGTGCGACCATCGCGGCCACCATCGTGGCGTTCGTGGTCGGCTATGTGGTGATCATCGGCTTCCTGAAGTTCGTGTCCACCTTCTCGTACAAGGCGTTCGCCATCTACCGCATCGCGCTGGCCGTTGTCGTGGCTCTGCTGCTGATCTGCGGCGTGCTGCACCCGACGGAAGTCGTTGCCGCCGCGTAAGCGTGATTCGGCGTAAATAAAGCGAATCCCGGCCATCCGTAAGGTGGCCGGGATTTTTTTCGTCTGCGACCTCCTCCTGGAGGGGAACGGCTCAGACGCCGTTGCGTAGAAGTGATTCGGCCTCACGAAGCAGTTCCTCGCAGGCAGGCATGCCATTCGAGGCGATTCGCTTCGCTCTCGCGTCCAAATCGTAATCATGTTCCAGACGAGCCAAATAGTCGCCGGCATGCATGTCTGACACCAATCCATCGGCGTCGGAACGCCATTGCATGGCCTTTCTGGTCAAATCTCCTTCAATAAGCGGATACTCGATTATTAAAGACAAGGCGCGCAGCAGCTCCAAAGTGCCTTGCATGCATTCGGTATTGGCACAGTAATGCGGTACGGATACCCATATGGATGTTGTCGGAAAGCCCGCTTCGGCGGCGAAGGCGTCAAGGATGTTGGGGATGCCCACCGGACCGTTGTATTCCCTGTCGGATTCGCATTCGCAGCCGCTTTTGGAGATGTCAAGCGGCAATGGCCGTGTGTGCGGGCATTCATCGAACATGGAGCCAAGCGTGATGACATCACTTACGTCATAGTCTTCTGCGACACGTAGCGTCTGCCTGCAGTATTCCTCCCACCGGTAATTGGGTTCGGGTGCGATCTGCGCAAGCAGGTGCAGCATGGGGGAGACGGCAATGTCATAGAAAGTCGTTTGCGGCCAGATGATGCGCTTACGCCCCTGCACGGAGCAGATCATGGGCCGGGCCACCTGATAGTCGTAGAAACCTTCGTTGTCAATATGGCGCACTTCCTGCGACTCATACCGGGACACCAAATGACGGACGACGTTCGTGGCCGCTTGGCTTGCATCGTTCCATCCTTCGAATGCGGCGATAAGTATCGTCTTGGGCATTGCGCTCTCCTCACACATGCTTTTAATGTATACCGAAAACGGGTGGTGTGACACGCGCTTCAGCCATCGGTGAATACGAATAAACCAAACCGCGACACGCTGACTTGCAAATTACACGAATGTGGTTATAGTAAATACTCGTGCTCACGCAGTGAATCTGCTGGAGACATGCGGACATAGCTTAGTTGGTAAAGCGCAACCTTGCCAAGGTTGAGACCGCGGGTCCGAGTCCCGTTGTCCGCTCCAGTATGAAGCCTCACCGATTCGGTGGGGCTTTTCGTTTATCCGTTTGTCGGTATCCGACAACATGCCTCGGGTGGGAAGCAATCGGCGCTTCCCACCCGTCTGTCTTTCGGTTCTATTCGCGCATGCCATCCCACGCGTAGTCGAGATGCATGAATTCGGGCACCTTGTACCATTTGACCGGATAGCCGGCGCCATGCGCGCAGAACACTGAATCCGGCGTGTTCTCCAGGTCGGATTCCGGATCGTAAGCCATGTTCTCGATCACCTCGTCGGCATTGTGGCACGGCTGGTAGCCGGCGAACACGCAGCTTAAATGGCCACGGCCGTGCGTGTACGCGTTCACGTCCATCGCATAGTCGCGCATTTCGGATACCGGCGCCGTGCCGTTCAACACCATGTATTCGCCGTCGCCGGTAGGCGTGTCGAACGTGCCCGACATGCGCTGGATGTCGGCCATCGCATGTCCGACCATGTCCTGCGGCACTTCCAGACGGAAGCCGTACCAAGGTTCAAGCAGACGGCAATCGCCCTTCTTCTTCGCTTCCATCAGGCCCTGGCGTATCGCGCGGTAGGTGGCTTGGCGGAAATCGCCGCCTTCCGTGTGCTTCAGATGCGCACGGCCCGTCAGCAGCGTGATTCTCATATCGGTGATCGGCGAGCCGGTGAGCACGCCCAGATGCTCGCGTTCCTGGAAATGCTGCATGATGAGGCGCTGCCAGTTGCGGTCGAGCACGTCCTCGCTGCACACGGTGGCGTATGCCATTCCCGCGCCCTGCGGCAGCGGTTCGAGCAGCACATGCGTTTCGGCGTAGTGACGCAACGGCTCGAAATGGCCGACGCCTTCGACCGGCGCGGCGATCGTCTCCTTGTACAGGATGCTGCCCGGTCCGAACGTGACGTCCAGGCCGAAACGGTCGTGCATGATCTGCTGGATGATCTCCAGCTGCACCGCGCCCATCAACTGCAGGTGCACTTCCTCTAGGCGAGACTGCCAGACGACGTGCAGCAGCGGATCCTCGTCCTCCAGTTCGCGCAGGGCGACGAGACATTTGTGAATGTCGCACTCCCCCGGTTCCAGCGTGTACGTGAGCACCGGCTGGAGGACCGGACTGCCGGCGTCCCGCTCCATGCCGAGGCCTTCGCCGGGGAATGTCTGCGTCAGACCCGTGACGGCGCAGATGGTGCCTGCGGGGACCGTGTCGACGGTGGTGGATTTCGCGCCGGAATAGACGCGCACCTGGTCGGCTTTCTCATGCCATTGGCCGTCTTCGGCAACCGCATCCGCGTCGCCGGCGTGCGCGGTGCCGCTTAGCATCATCTTGGCCTTCAGTTCGCCGCCGGTCACCTTGAGCCAGGTCAGACGGTTGCCTTGCGCGTCATGAGACACCTTATATATGCGTGCGCCGAATTCGCCATTGTATTGCGGCTCTTGCGCGAACCGTTCGAAACCTGCGACGAACTGTTCTATACCGTCCATTTTCAGCGCTGATCCGAAATAGCAGGGGAACAGCTCACGGCGGGCGATCATGGCGCGAATGGTTTCGTCCGGCACGGTTTCGGTGTCGAGATACGCGTCCATGGCCGTTTCGTTTTGCATGGCGATCTCCTCCATGCGTTCGCCGTCAATCGGCTCGGTGAAGTCGACGCAGCCGTCCGAGAAGCGTTTCTTGAGTTGGGCGAGCAGTTGCGTTTTGTCGGCGCCGGGCGCGTCCATTTTGTTGACGAAGACGAATGTGGGCACCTGATAGCGATTGAGCAGTCGCCACAACGTTTCGGTATGGCCTTGGATGCCGTCCGCGCCGGAGATGACGAGGACGGCGTAGTCGAGCACGGCGAGCGTACGTTCCGTTTCGGCGGAGAAGTCGACGTGGCCAGGAGTATCGAGCAGGGTGATGGTGAGGTCGGGCGTGGCGATGACGGCCGGCTCGGTGAAGATGGTGATGCCGCGCTGCCGTTCCATGGCGTCCGTGTCGAGGAAGGCGTCGCCGTGGTCGACGCGGCCGAGTTTGCGTACTTGACCGGTAGCGTACAGCAGCGCCTCCGACAACGTGGTCTTGCCCGCGTCCACATGCGCCAGAATGCCCGCGACGATTCGCTTCATGGTCTCCCCTATCTTCGCAAGCCAATGGCTTGCCAGTCAATGGACAGGAAAGCCCCCGCACCGCATGAAACGACGCGAGGGCTTGATGGTGACCCCGGCCGGGCTCGAACCGGCGACCTTGAGATTAGAAGTCACATGCTCTATCCAGCTGAGCTACAGGGCCAAACTAAACACAGTATAGTCAGTTCGCACACGGTTGCCAACTCGACACGGCAGTCACATCGCCTTGAGCACAATGCCGACGATGGCTACGAGCACGCCGACGTATTGGATGCCGGCCACGGGCTTGCGTGGCACGCCAAGCAGGCCGAAACGGTCGACCAGCAATCCTCCGCCGACCTGACCGAGCAATACCAGCATCACCGTCATGCCGGTGCCGATATGCGCGGACAGGTACGCGTTGCACATCACCAGCGTCGCACCCAGCAATCCGCCTGCCCACATCCACCACGGATTGCCTTTCTTCAGCGCGTCGCCGAGGCTGTAGGTGCGGTCGACGAATGCGACGACGATCGCAAGCGAGATCAGACCGACCACGAACGAGGCGAGCGATGCCTTCACCGGCGATCCCAACGCGACGCCCAGCTTGCCCAACAACGCCGTCTGCACGGCCGAACACATGCCGAACGCGATGCCTGCGCAACTCCACAGCACGGTCGCGGAACCTGGCACATGTACGGCTTTTCCGTCAGTTTCGGATTTTTCGGAATCGCCGGAATTTTCCGAACCGCCAGCCGGGCGATCGATGGCAGGCCTCAATCGCAGATTCGGTCCGGCGACGGCAAGCAGGAAGCCGACCAGCGTGATCGCCGCGCCTGCGATGCGCAGCGGGGAAATCGGCTGCGCGGTAGTGCCGAACCAGCCGAAAGCGTCGATCAGCAGGCCCATGACGATCTGCCCGGTGACTGGCATGATCACGGTTTTGAGACTGCCTAGTTTCGGCAGCAGCAGCACATTGCCGGTCAGGAAAGTGACACCGAACACGCCCGCGAACCACATCCACCATGGGCCGTTCGCCGCGATGGCGGGAATCAGCGGATACGGGCCAAGCAGCAGCGTCAAAGTCAGCATCGCAATGAGGCCGACGCTGAACGACACCAGCGAGGCGCGCAACGGCGAGCCGATGGAACGGCCGAGCCGCGTGTTCACCGCGGTCTGCACCGGCGTGATCAGTCCGGAGAAAATTCCCAGCAATCCTTGCAGCATGTTCAGCCTTCCTACGTTTCTCGGCACACGCTTCCCGGCACAGATTATCACAGCACCAGACCATCAGCCGACGTAACAATAAACCCTTGAAATCCAATGATTCCAAGGGTTTTCATGCAATCCCAGCAAAAGGTGCGAACCGGCGACCTTGAGATTAGCGGTCAGGGAAACCGGCCGACGGCCAAACGCTACTCGATAATCCAGCTCAGGCCGACGAGCACGATGACGAACAGCACGTTCACCGCGGTGTAGACGGCCAGATAACGGCCTTTTTTGTCCGGGTAGGCGCGCGTCACGTTCTTGTAGCCGATCAGCGACGCCATGGACGCGATCAGCGTGCCCAAGCCGCCCAGGTTGGTGCCGATGATCAGTTCACGCCACTGGTCGCAGAAGCCGGACAGCAGCAGCGTGGTCGGCACGTTGGAGATGAACTGGCTGGACACCACGGCCACTTCCAGCGGATGCGCGCCCACCAGCGAGGCGGCCAGCTCGTAGAATTCCGGCACGCGTTTCATGTTGCCGATGAAGATGAAGAACATGCAGAACGTGAGCGGCAGTCCCCAATCGACGTTGCGGAACACGCGGCGGTCGCATAGCAGGAACGCCACGAACACGATGACGCACATCAACCACAGCGGAATGAAATCGCTCACCGCCAGCAAGCAGACGACGAACAACGCCGTGTATACGATCGTACGCCAGCCGCCATAACCGGCACCGTAGCCGGTCACGCGAATCTCGTCAGGCTGCGGCCGGTCGGAATGCGGGGCGAGTACGTTCTGTTCGATGTCGGAACCATCGATCGCGGAAAATTCGGAAACCGGTTTGCTGCCGAAAATCACGCAGGTGATGATTATCAGCAGAACGGCTGCGGTAGCGGAATACGGGGCCATGATGCCGATCATCTCGGACGTCGGCATGCCCGTCAACGCTTTCAGATACAGGTTGTGCGCGTTGCCGATCGGGGTGAGCATGCTGCCCACGTTCGCGCCGATGGTCATCAGCGTGCCGACAAGCACCGCATGCTCTTCCATGTGCGCCATCGTCAACACCGCGATTGCGAACGGCACGAAGGTGACCAACGCCACATCATTGGTGATGAGCATGCCGGAGAAGAACGGCAATGCGATCAACGTGAGCACCAGGCCACGCGCGGTTTTGACGTGATGCAGCAGGCGCGAGCCGATGATGCGGAACACGCCGATGCGCTGGAAGCCGCACACCACAAGCATCAGGCAGATCAGCTGCGAGATGGTGCTGGCGTGGATGTAGCCGGCGTATTCCTTGTCTGGCGGCACGATGAAGCACGATATGAGTGCGAGTATGGAAGCGACTACGAGAATGGTCTCGTTCTTCAGGACCTTGACGACCAATCGCCGCATGCATTCCTCCATCAATCCCGTTTGCAACCGCCTTGCACACCTTGCAAAACCCAAGCGATTTTCATGCAAACGCCTAGACCACTTTACCCAAAAATGCGATTAGCACGAACCCTCGGCGTGCTGCTTTTCCGACCATTCCAACGATTTTCATCCACTATTGCTTACTGCCGCATGCTTTTGCAAACCGGCAAAAGCGAAAATAAGACCCGCAAATCTTCACAAATTAACCCCGCGTGCGCCAAGATTTTGTCTAAAAATCATCTTCCGTTCGCCTTCGATTCACCATATGGGCGTGTCACGCAACGTTGTTGCCGAAAACACGCGACTGCAGGTCCTTGCGCAGCGTTTCCAGTTTGGTGATCTGTCCGAGCAGTTCGATTTTCTCTGCACCGTCCGGCAGTTGCGCCATGCGGCGCTGGGCCGCGCCGATTTTGCGCATGATGCCGGTATCAAGCAGTCTGACGATCAGTTCGGACGCGTACCGCCGCTCCTCCTGCGTCGGCTTGCGCAATTGCGCCGATTGTTCCTGCGACTCGCCTGCATTGCGGTTCGTGTCCGCTTCGCTCGGCGGCAATGGCAGCGGCATGACGGCCAGCTCGTTGATGACCGAGTCGAGCATCGGACCGCCCGCCTTCGTCAGATTGTGCATCCACAGTCCCTGCGGCACGTCTTCCCCTGGAAGCCCGCCCGCCGCGGCGACCGCTTGGAACAGCGTGCGGAACACCGGCGTCATGAAACTCGACAAGGTCAGGCTGGCGAACATCGTCGGATCGACTGCCAACGGCACCTGGATCAGCGTGGCCATGAACTGCTGTTCGCAGATGAACACGGCGTCGTCGATGCGATAGTAGCTTTGCTCGGCCGCGTCGCGATGCTCCAACGCCTTGCGTGCGGCGGGATTCGCATACGGATTCGCGCCACGTTCCGCATATGCTGGTTCAGCCGACGGCCCCGCATTGTTTTGGAATCGACGTTTCGGCGCGTACGCGTCCTCGTCACGCACGTTCAGTTTGCGACGCTGGTACGCCACTTCGCGTTGCATGATGTCCAGATCGACGCCGATGCGACGCACCGCCTTGCGTGAGTACAGGTCGAGCAGCGAACGGTCTCGGATTTGCGCGATCAGCGGGGCGACCGCCTTGACCGCGCCCATCTGACCTGTCGCGTACGTGGTGTCGAAACGGTCGATTGCCGAATCGATCACGAAATCGTACAGCGGCCGCGCATTGGCGATCAGCGCACGCACCGCCTCGTTGCCGCGTTTGATGCGCAGATCGCACGGGTCGAGGTTGTCTTCGGCGACCGCGACGAACGCCTGCGTCGAAAACGCGGCGTCCAAACCGAACGCGTGGATCGCGGCCTTCTGCCCAGCCGCATCGCCGTCGAATGTGAACACGACACGCGAGCTCAACGCCTGCCCCTCCACCTTCAGGGGGCCAACCAGCTGCACGGCGCCCAACGAATCGTCCGCGATCAATCGGCGGATGATCTTCGCATGCTCGGCGCCGAATGCGGTGCCGCACGTGGCGACCGCCGTGTCGATGCCGGCCAGATGCATGGCCATCACATCGGTATAGCCTTCGACGATCACCGCCTGGCGTTTCTTCACAATCGCCGATTTGGCAAGGTCGATGCCGTACAGCACCTGTGTTTTGCGGTACAGCTGCGTGTCGGGCGTGTTGATGTATTTCGCATTGATCGTGTCATCCTCGTACAGCTTGCGCGCGCCGAAGCCAAGCGTACGACCGGTCGAATCACGAATCGGCCATGTCACGCGGCCACGGAAATAGTCGTATACGCCACGCTGGCCCTGACGGGCGAGTCCCGCGTCGAGCATCTCCTGCTGGGTGAAGCCTTTGCCGGCAAGGTGCCGCACCAGGTTATCCCATCCTTGGGGGGCATATCCGCAGCCGAACCGCTGGCAGTCGGCCTGGCTGAAGTTGCGACCGTCCAACAGCTTGCGCGCGGCGAGCGCCTCCTTGGTCATCAGCTGGGAGACGAAGAATTCCTGCGCCGCCTCGTTGGCTTCGAGCAGGCGTGCGCGTTTCGAACCGGTGTGCGCGGGCACGTTGTCGGCTTTGTCGTAATGCAGTTCGATATGGTATTTGTCGGCGAGCAGCTCCACCGCGTCACGAAAGTCGATGTTCTCCTGATGTTCGACGTAGCCGAACACGTCGCCGCCGAGACCGCAGCCGAAGCAATGCCATACGCCAAGCGCCGGGCGCACGGAAAAACTTGGCGTTTTCTCGTCATGGAAGGGGCATAGACCTACGTATGTGCCGGTTCCCGAGGGTTTGAGCGTGACGGTCGCGGATACGATGTCATACAGGTCGGCGGTGGCGCGGACCTTTTCTATGTCTTCCTTCTTGATCATTCCCGGCATACGGTCCAGCCTACCAGCGATGCCATAGGTTATGGCTACGCGGCGTATGCAACGCGCGACACACTCAACTTTGCCTTAGGCACACAGCCAGCCGCTCCACGCCATGTATGTCATCCGACACACTCAAGGCCGTTCGGCCAAGCCTACGGTCGGACAACATACATGGCGCTACGCGGCACTTATGAATCTCATTGACTCGCCACACAGGAAACGGGGGTATACGCGTCAGCAGAGAAGGGAGTGGAGAGTCAGGGCGGACGTGTCGGTCAGGCTCGCCACCTGGTCGATGGCCACGCGCAGGCGTTCGTCGTCGCCGCCGGCCTCACGCCAATCGTCGAGGAACACATTCTCCAATGCGCTTGACGGTTTGGGATTGTCCGCCATGAACACGTCGACCAGGTCTTTGACGATTCGCTGTTCTTCGCCGTGCATCGGCTCACGTTCGCCGGGCTCCATGACGAAATGCACGGCGATGCCTTTCAAAACCACGATTTCGTAGCTGGTTTCCTCGGGAATCACCAAATCGCCGTTGTATCGCGTCAAAGGCTCGTTGCCGTACGTATCTCTTGTGGCATGTTCCACGGAACCGGCGAATCGGCCGATCAGATCGCTGGTCATGTTCTTCAATGCGGCGAGCGCGCGGCGCGAACCGTCGAAATAGCCGGGGAATGTGTCGCGCCGGTGCATTCGTGCGAACGCGTCCACCAGTTTGTCGGCGTCCCATTGCGGACCATACCAGGCGCGCGCGTCCTCGACGACCGCGTCGATCACTCCGTTTTCGTGCAGTTCGCCCGGATTGAACGCGCCGGTGGCGATGGCGTCCTCCACGTCATGCACGCTGTAGGCGATGTCATCGGACAGGTCCATCACCTGGCATTCGACGGGACGGCGGGTGGTGTCGGGCGCGTGTTGTTTGAGCCAGGCGAACACGTCCGTATCATCCGGATAGACGCAGAATTTCGCACTGCGCTCCCCTTTCGGATGCGCGGCGGCTTCGGCAAGCGTCCACGGGTATTTGACGGCCGCATCGAGCGCGGCACGCGTCAGATTCACGCCTGCGGAACGTCCGTTGGGAAACAGTATTTTCGGTTCGAGGCGCGTCAATAATCGCAAGGTTTGCGCATTGCCTTCGAAACCACCGATATTGCCGGCGATTTCGGCAAGCGCACGTTCCCCATTATGGCCGAACGGCGGGTGGCCGAGGTCGTGCGCAAGGCAGGCGCAGTCGACCACGTCGGGATCGCAACCGAGCGAAGTGCCGATCTGTCGACCGATTTGCGCGACCTCCAACGTGTGTGTAAGCCGTGTACGTGCGAAATCGTCCGTGCCGGCCACCAGAATCTGCGTTTTCGCGCCGAGCCTGCGCAATGCGGACGAGTGGATGAGTCGGGCGCGGTCGCGTTGGAAGGCGGTGCGGGAGCTGGATTTGGGTGGTTCCGGAGCCCAACGCTCCTCGTCGAACGCGCTGTATCCTTCGCTCGTCATGATGCACCGCCTTCCTATGGGTGCGGCGGCTACCGCCGCTTTTTACGGGATTACAGGATGCTTGCCGGGTCGAGCTTGGCGAGGTCCTCGGCGGACAATACGTCCGTGGCATGCTCGTACAGGCGCGGAATGCGGTTGCGCAGGCAGGTGAAGATCTCGTAGCTGATGGTGTCGGCGGCACGACCCCAATCGTCCGCGGTCGGTTCGGCGTAATCCTCGCCACGGCCCGGACCGAACAGTTCCACATTGTCGCCTTCGTGGATGCCGAGTTCGGCGGCGGAACCGTGCAGGTCGAGGATGAACTGGTCCATGCACACGCGGCCGGACACACGGTACAGGCGTGGGCCTTCCGCGGTCATCACGCGCACCGGACCACCGGGCTTGGTCACGTGCTTGGCGCCTTCCATGTCGAATCCGGAGGCGGAGCGGTGGATGCCGTCCGCATAGCCGAGCGGCACGATCGCGGTGGAGGTGTCGGACGGGGTCAGATACGTACGGCCGTAGGAGATGCCATGGCCGGCTTCCACGTCCTTGACGGTGCCGAGCTGCGCCTGCAGGGTCATGGCGGGCTTCAGGCTATACGTGGACGGCGTGCCCATGGCCGGATCGGCTTCGTAACCGTACAGGCCGATGCCCGGACGGGTCAGTTCGAAGTGGATTTCCGGACGGGACAGCGTCGCCGCGGTGTTGGCGAGGTGGCGAATTTCCGGCGGAATGCCGGCCGCCTCCATACGACGGGTGAAGTCCTTGAACGTTTCGACCTGCATGTCGGTGGAGGCAACGAATTCCGGAACGTCCGGTGCGTCGGCGACCGCCAGATGGCTCCACTGGCCGACGATGTGCAGCACGCCTTCCTTGGCGAGCGGCACCAGTTTGGCGAGCGCCGCGTCGAAACCGGCGGGCGTGAAGCCGTTACGGCCGAAGCCGGAATCGACCTTCACATGCACGCGCGCCGTCTTGCCAAGCCTGCGTGCGGCCGCGGCGACACCGTCGATGCCGGCGAGCGAGCCGACGGAAATGTCGATGTCGTTGTCGACCAGCTCGTCGAACGGCACTTCGGCGCCGCTGTAGACCCACGTCAGAATATGGCAGCGATCGGGGCCGATGCCGGCTTTGCGCAGCAGCAGCGCCTCATGCGATTGCGCGGTGCCGAGCCATGTGGCGCCTCCCGCGAGCGCGGCGAGCGCGGCCGGAACCAGACCGTGGCCGTACGCGTCGGCTTTGACGATGCCCATGACGGCGGTGCCGGAATGCGGACCGCCGACGACGCTCACCAGATGGCGCATGTTGTCGCGCAGTGCGGCGAGGTCGACGATGGCCTGCGCCGGATACCGCCGCTGGGCGGCCTTGTAGTTCGCTTTGCCTTGTTCGGAGGAGAAATCCCATTCACGTGTTGCGCTCAAAGTCATGTCTCCCATTGTCGCGCCGTTACATGACAGGTTTGGAATATTCGGAACGCATGGTGAGACGATTCACGATGTTTTCACGATTTTGTCCGGCAGTGTTTTTTACACTTTCCATACACAAGGCTGTTGCGCATATCGCCGCGGCCTTTCTGATTTCTGGCGTTAAGGCGTGCCAGAGTCCCGGAAATCCGTCCGGTCCAGCCCATTTTTGAAACAATCACAGGGAATCTGACGACCATGGATCTATTTCGCAAGAAGTCGGTGGACCAACTTGTCTCCGAATCGACTCCGCTGAAGCGAACACTGAAAACCTTCGACCTGACCATGCTGGGCATCGGCGCCATCATCGGCACCGGCATCTTCGTGCTCACCGGCAAAGGCGCGCTCACCGCGGGACCGGCATTGTGCGTGTCCTTCCTGCTCGCCGCCGTCTGCTGCGGTTTTGCGGGCCTGTGCTATGCGGAGTTCGCCGCGATGGCACCGGTTTCCGGCTCCGCCTATTCGTACGCGTATCTGGCGTTCGGCGAGTTGATCGCCTTCGTGATCGGTTGGGATTTGATTTTGGAATACGCGTTGCAGGCGGCGACCGTGTCCGCCGGCTGGTCGGGCTATTTCAACAAGCTGTTGGAAGGCTTCGGCCTGCATCTGCCGGTCGAACTGACCGCCGCGTACGGCACCACGCCGGGAGTCACCACGTATTTCAATCTGCCGGGCTTCGTGATCGTGCTCATCATCACGTGGGTGCTGTCCATCGGCATCAACCAGACGAAGAAGACCAACGACATCATGGTGATGATCAAGCTGGCCATCATCGTGCTGTTCATCGTGTGCACCGTCTGGTACATCAATCCCGCCAACTGGAAACCGTTCTCCCCGTATGGCATCTACACGTTCCAGCCGGGTTCGACGCAGCCGTACGGCATCGTGCCGGCCGCGTCGATCGTGTTCTTCAGCTTCATCGGCTTCGACGCCGTCTCCTCCTCCGCCGAGGAGACCATCAATCCGAACAAGACGCTGCCGCGCGGCATCCTGATCTCGCTGGCCGTGTCCACCGTGCTGTACATCATCATGACGCTCATCATGACCGGCGTGGTGCCGTACAAGGAGTTCGCGAAGTTCATCGACGCTCCGGTGGCGGGCGTGATTCTCGAGACCGGCCTCAACTGGCTGGCGTTCATCGTGAACCTCGGCGCGTTGATCGGCATGACCACCGTCATGCTGGTGCAGCTGTACGGCCAGTCCCGCATCTGCTATGCGATGAGCCGCGACGGACTGTTCCCGAAGTTCTTCGGCGAAGTGCATCCGAAGTACCGCACACCGTTCAAGGGCACGTGGTTCTTCGGCATTCTGACGGCCATCGCCGGCGGTTTCATCAACATCAACGTGCTGTTCGAACTGGTGAACATCGGTACGCTGTCCGCGTTCATCATCGTGTCGGCCGGCATCCTGTGGATGCGCAAGACCCAGCCGGACGCGCATCGTGGCTTCCGTGCGCCGGGCGTGCCGTTCACGCCAATCTGCGCCATCATCTTCTGCCTGATTCTGATCTTCGGTTTGAATTGGGAGACGTGGGTGCGTTTCGCCGTGTGGTTCGCGCTTGGACTGGTCGTGTATTTCACGTACAGCCGCAAGCATTCTCAGCTTAACGAGCCGGGACTGTTCTAATCATCCCTTCATATGGAAAAGGACGTCTCCCGCAGTTTTACGGGAGACGTCCTTTTTTCTACGTTTCTATGTATGCGCAATCACCATTCGTGACGCTGGTAGGCGATACGCGTGGTATCGGTGGGGCGGTCAAGCAGTTGGATCAGGCCGCAGCGGGCGAATCCGTTCGATTCGAGCACGTGCTGCATGGCCTTGTTGTTCGGATGCGTGTCGGCGCGCACGTTGCCGTAATGTTCGATGCACCAGTTGATGCAGTCCTTGGCCGCGCCTTTGACGATTCCCGACGAGGCGATGCGGTGGATGGTCACATACGAGTCGTCGTCCAGCCAGGCGCCGTCGATATGCGCGTAGGTGGGATCCTCGCCCGTGCACAGGGCGAACTGGGCGAGCACACGCTCCTTGCCGTCAGCCTCGTCCACCAGCAGCATGGTGCGCTGCTGGCGAATGTCGTCAAGGATCACTTCCTCACGTGGGAACGTGTTTCCCCATTGCGTGGGATTCCCGTTGGCCGCCATAAGCTCACGCGCATGCTGGTAGATTTTCAGCATGACAGGCAGATCATCCATGGTGGCACGACGGAACCGACGTTCGGAAGTGGTTTCGCTCAACCCTTTCACCTCAATTCGACTGTGTACCTCTCTCAAGCATTCCAGCCGTCCAAACTACCACGCCCACCGCACAGGCATGGTAACGCTCACACAAGGCGGCGTTCGAACGGGTCGGAGCTGATGCCCTTGGCGAGGATGTCCTTGCACCATTCCTTGGCGGTGAACAGGCTGTGGTCGCGGTAGTTGCCGCAGCTTTCGATGGTGGTTGCCGGCACGTCGTCCCATGTGGCCTCGTAGGCGATGAATTCCAACGATTCCTTCAATGCGCGAGCCACATCCTCGGTGGAATGCTCGCCCCACGTCAGCAGGTGGAAGCCTGTGCGGCATCCGAACGGCGAGCAGTCGATGTAACCGGGGATGCGTTCGCGCAGCAGCACCGCGATGGTGTGTTCGATGGTGTGCAGTCCGCCGGTCGGAATGGCGTTCTCGTTCGGCTGCACCAATCGCAGGTCGTAGTTCGAGATCACGTCGCCGTGGGGGCCGGTTTCCGTATTGATGTAGCGCACATACGGCGCCTTTACTTTGGTGTGGTCCAATTGGAAGCTTTCCACCACCGGCTTGTCTTCCGCCATGTTCTGTCCTTTCGTTGTTGTGTTCACATTCCACTATTCACGGTTCGCGGGCTCAACGTCAACCGTCGTGCCATGCGTGTCGGTTATGGCCGGTTCAAGCCTCGTCGCCGGAATCCTCCCGAATCGCGGCCATGAACCGTTCGCCGTACTGTTTGAGCTTGCTTTCCCCCACACCGTTGACGGCAAGGAACTGGTCGTCAGTGATCGGCTTGACCCGTACCATGTCACGCAACGTCTTGTCGGAGAACACGATGTACGGCGGTTTGCCGAGTTCGCGCGCGATGTCCAGTCGCAGCGCACGCAGCTTCTGGAATAGCGCCTCGTCGCCGTCATCCGGCACGTACGATCCGACAGCGGGAGTGGACACGTCGGGCGTTCGACGCGCACGGGCGTCAGCACGTTTGATCTTCTTGATGTCGTAATGGAATTCGGGTGCGACCGTTTCCGCCGCACGGGGTCCGAAGCCGACGATCGGCAGGCGTCCTTCCGCGATCGTCAGGAAGCCGTCGGTGGCCATCTGGCTCAGCACGTCGCGGATGCGCGCTTCCGGCACTTCGTCGAGCATGCCGAACGACGGCAGGCTTTCGGGGTTGAGATAGCTTAGATCCTGTGCCTTCGAGCCGCGCAGCACCTTGACGATTTTGCCGCTGCCGACATGCTGGTTCACATCGTGCACGCAACGGCTGACGGCTCGGGCGATGTCGGTGACGTCGATGGTTTCGAATGTGTGCTCGCAGTTGGCGCAGCCACCCACGCATTTGCCGTCCGTTTTCGCCGCCGTGCCCGCGGTTTCGCCGAAATACCGGGTCATGTACGCGTGCAGGCAGTCCGTGGTACGGCAGTAGCCGACCATCGCGTCGAGCAGCCGGCGTTTCGACGCGCGTACGGCCTCCTGCTCTTCGGGAGTCAATCGTTCGTTTTCGTAGTCCGAATCGAGCAGCCGGCGGCGGGTGACGATGTCCGATTCGTTCCACAACAGCGTGCAGCGGCTTGGTTCGCCGTCTCGTCCGGCGCGACCCGCCTCCTGGTAGTACGCTTCGATGGATTCGGGCATGTTGTGGTGGATGACGAACCGCACGTTGGATTTGTCGATGCCCATGCCGAACGCGTTGGTGGCCACGACCACGGGCACACGGTCGGTGACGAAATCGCGTTGCGCCTTCTCTCGTGCGTCGGCGCTCATACCGCCATGGTAGGCGACGGCGATGGTGCCGATATCCGACACATCCGCACCCCTTGCGGCACGCAATTCGGTGACGGCGCTGTTAAGCGATTCGGCGAGCGCTTCCGTTTCCTTGCGCGTGGCGCAGTAGACGATGCCGGATTCGTCCGGATGGCTGGCGATGTAGGACGCCACCCAGGATGCTTTGTCTTTGCGTGGCATGCTGATGACGTCGAAATACAGGTTCGGCCGGTCGAAACCGGTGACGGTGATGGACGGTGTGTGCAGGCCCAGAATCGAAACGATGTCGCGGCGCACGCGTTCGGTGGCGGTGGCGGTGAACGCGGCGACCGTTGGACGTGTGGGCAGTCCGGCGATGAATTCGCCGATGCCAAGATATGAGGAACGGAAGTCCTGCCCCCATTGGGAGACGCAGTGCGCTTCGTCGACGGCGACGAGCGAGATCGGCACACGGACGGCGAAGTTGCGGAATCGTTCGGTTTCCAAACGTTCCGGCGCCACGTACAGCAGTTTGATCTGGCCGGAGAGCGCCTGCGCGAAGACGAGATCCTGTTCGTCCGGCGTCTGAGTGGTGTTGATGAACGCGGCCGGAAGGCCCACGTCGTTCAGGGCGTCGACCTGGTCGCGCATGAGTGAGATCAGCGGCGAGATGACGATGGCGACGCCCGGCAGGATCGCTGCGGGAATCTGATAGCAGATGGATTTGCCGGCGCCGGTGGGCATGACGCCAAGCACGTCGTGTCCGGTGAGGATGGCCGAGACGATGCCGGATTGTCCAGGACGGAACGAATCGTAGCCGAAATAGCGGTTCAGCGCCTCCAATGCGCGGGGGTCTACGGAATCGGCGGAATCAACAGCTTGCGTCATGGTTTCCAAGTGTAGCAATGCCGTGCGTTGACCGCGGAGAGCGAAACGGCCGGCGCGGGTCTTGCCCATGCCGGCCGTTTCATGCTTCTATCGGAAATAGGGAATTCAGATCTGGCGGAACGCCTGCTCCAGGTCAGCGATCAGATCGTCCGCGTCCTCAAGGCCGACGGACAGGCGGATCAGGTTGGCGGGCACTTCGAGCGTGGTGCCGGCCACGGAGGCGTGGGTCATGGCGCCCGGATGCTCGATCAGGGATTCCACGCCGCCCAGGGATTCGGCCAGGGTGAACACTTTGGTGGCTCCGGCGAACTTCTTGGCCGCTTCGAAACCGGCGGCGATCTGGATGGAGATCATGCCGCCGAAGCCGCCGTGCATCTGGCGTGCCGCGATGTCGTGGCCCGGGTGGGATTCGAGGCCTGGATACCATACGCGTTCCACTTCGGGGCGGGTTTCGAGCCACTGGGCCACTTTCATGGCGTTGCGGCTGTGCTGCTTGACGCGCAGGTCGAGGGTTTTGAGGCCTCGGATGTCAAGCCAGGAGTCGAACGGGGACGGAACCGCGCCGGCCGCGTTCTGCAGGAAGGCCACCGCGTCGCGTGTTTCCTTGTCGTTCAGGACCACCGCGCCGCCGACCACGTCGGAGTGGCCGCCGATGTACTTGGTGGTGGAATAGACGACCACGTCGGCGCCGTCTGCGAGCGGATGCTGCAATACCGGGGATGCGAAGGTGTTGTCCACGACCACTTTGGTGCCGTGCGCGTGCGCCACGGCCGCGGTGGCGGCGATGTCGGTGATGTTGAGCAGCGGGTTGGACGGGGTTTCCACCCAGATGTACGCGTACTGCTTCTTGGCGAGCGCGGCTGAGACGGCGGCCGTGTCGGTGATGTCCACCACGTCGAGGCCGATGCCCCACGGCACGAACACCTTGGACAGCAGACGGTAGGTGCCGCCGTACACGTCGTTGCCGAGCAGGATGTTGTCGCCGGGCTTCAAAGTGGAGCGCAGCAGCACGTCGATGGCGGCAAGTCCGGAGGAGAAGCTCAACGCGTATTTCGCGCCTTCCACAGCGGCGAGCTGTTCGTCGAAGCTGTTGCGGGTCGGGTTGATGGAACGGCTGTAGTCGTAGCCGTGGCGCAGACCGCCGACACCATCCTGCTTGAAGGTGGAGGTCATGTAGATGGGGGTGACCACGGCTCCGGTAGTTGGATCGGGTTCCTGACCTGCGTGGATGGCGCGGGTGGCGAGAGCGGTGGCGTTGAGGGCTTCGGTGTTGGTCGAGATGGTCATGATGGGAACTCCTTGGAAGTATCGGATGGTTTGGGTCGTTCGGATGATTGGCATTGGTTTCAAAGGTGCGATCGGGCTGCCGGACAGTCGTTTGACGGTCTTTTACAGGTACTGTTCGGCGAGGCTGGGCTTGGTGGTGCGTTCCACGACGTCGGCGAATCCGTTGGCGCGCATCCAGTCGTCGTTGAAGATCTTCTCCATGTAGCTGCGGCCGGAATCGGGCATCAGCACCACGACGAGCTGGTTTTCGTCGAGGTCGTGCTCGCGGGCGTATTTCAGCGCGGAGAACACGGCCATGCCGGATGAGCCGCCGACGAGCAGTCCTTCCTCGTTGGCAAGGCGTCGTGTCATTTCGAAGGCTTCCGCGTCGGTGACCTGCACGATCTCGTCGGGAAGGCTCCGATCAAAGGCCTTCGGGTAGAAGTCCTCGCCGACGCCTTCGATCTGGTATTGGTGCACGTCGTTCGGGTCGGAGTAGATGGAGCCTTCCGGATCGGCGCCGATGACCTGCACCGCGCCGTTGGACACGTCCTTCAGATAGTGTCCGGTGCCGGAGATGGTGCCGCCGGTGCCGATGCCCGCCACGAAATGCGTGACCTTGTGGTCGGTGGCCTCCCAGATTTCCGGACCAGTGGTGTGATAGTGGCTTTCGGGACCGTTCGGATTGTCGTACTGGTTGGGACGGTAGCCGCCGGGAATCGCCTTGGCGAGGCGGTCTGCCACCTGGTAGTAGGAGCGCGGATCGTCCAGACCGGCGTCGGTGGGGGTTACGACCACTTCGGCGCCGTATGCGCGCAGCACCGCACGCTTGGCTTCGGAAACCTTGTCCGGCAGGGTGAAGATCGCACGGTATCCGCGCTGCAAAGCCACGAGCGCGAGTCCGACACCGGTGTTGCCGGAGGTCGGTTCCACGATCACGCCGCCGGGCTTCAGTTCGCCGCTGCGTTCGGCCGCGTCGATGATGCGTTCGGCGATGCGGTCCTTGGACGAGCCGCCCGGGTTCAGGTATTCGACCTTCACCGCGATGGTGGCTTTGATGCCGTCGGTCACGTGGTTGAGTTTGACGAGCGGGGTGTTGCCGATGAGTTCAGACAGGGAATTGTGGATGGTCATGACGTTTCCTTTGCACGGTGCGGTTCGTGGGCTTTTCGAATGGTTTTGGTTTCGTATGTTCGAGAAGCTCGCGTCCGTCGCGTGCAGTTGTTGAAACGGGACCTGTTGCGATGCTGCCTTGCTCATTCGCGTGCGTCGCGTGCGCCAACCTCGGCTGATGCGCTATTTCGAATGATCGTTTGGCGATTCGCATACGGCCTGCGATATGCGCGACCGCTTGTTGGAATGTCCTATCTCAAGCTATGCGTCGATGAACCACGCGCCCCTCGGGCGGTTGGTCAGCGACAGCAACAACAAGAGCGATTGAACATGTAGCTTACATTACCACTCCCCCGGGCATCGGCATGTCACCCGCGTTCATCATGCGGACATCCGAACCGTATCAGCTTCCTGGAACGGGCTCGTTCCGCCCCAATAACCTGCGATATAACAGCCTTCGCAGCGCCCAACACCCCACCGGATATCATCGCGTCTACGTGATATACAATGCAATTATGTATAGAGGAACCTCTTTCATATTCCCCGCACATCGAGTACGACCGTCGACGGGGAACAACGGACGTTCCCCGCTCACGCCGGAAGCCGATCGCACCGATCACACCAATCACACCAACCGCAAACGCCATCGCACATGGACGCCTTTCGTGGTTCTCTGGGCGGTGATGTCGACGATTCTCATACTGCTGACCGTGTCCACGCATCCTTCCGACAGCGTGTACACCTTGCAATACCAAGGCGGCACCTTCCTCGTGGACCGTTCACAGTACCAGCAACTCGCCGACGCGTTCCTGCACGGCAGGATCTGGATCGACGCGCATGTCCCCGACTGGCTTGCGGCCATGGATAATCCGTACGACGAACAGGCCAGAGGAACCCTCGGCATGCAAACCGGCGATCCGTCACGCTGGGATTGGGCCTTCTACCATGGCCGGTACTACTGCTATTTCGGCCCGCTGCCGGCGCTCCTGCTCTTCGCGCCGTTCAAAGCACTGACCGGAACCGATCTGCCGACCGCCGTAGGATGCGCGTTCCTTGCGATACTGGCATGCGCTTCGCTCATATTCCTCATCGAAACACTGTGGAAGCGCTATTGGCATGGCACCCCCAGATGGCTCGCGGTCCTCGTCTGCACCGCAATCGTAGCGGCATCCGGATTGACGTATCTGGTGCTCGTCCCATGGTTCTATTCGATTCCCATCCTCGCATCGCTCGCACTCGCGCCCGCCGGCATCGCATTGTGGGCACGCTCTTCCGGCGATGGCCATCACACCCCACGCACTCCGTTCATCGCCATCGGTTCGACGCTTGTCGCGCTCACCATCGCCTGCAGACCGGCGTTCATCCTCACCGCGGTATTCGGCATCATCCTCCTATGGCCGCAAATCCGAACCCGCGATATCCTGTCCACCCGTTCCAGACACGCCATCCTCTCCACCATCGCGGCGATTCTGCCGTTCCTCATCATCGGCTGCGCGATGATGGCATACAACACGGCCCGTTTCGACGACCCGTTCGACTTCGGCGCAGCCTACAATCTCACCGGCTGCGATCTGACGCAACGGCATGTCAGTCTGAAAGCACGCCTGTATTCCGTCCTCCTGCTGTTCCTCACCCCAATCGGTTTCACGAGGGAATTCCCCTACACCATGGACGTGTTCTCACTGGATGAGGCAAACCCATGGGGATTCCTGTTCCGTAATCGGAACATCATTCCGGAACAGTTCGCCGGCGGACTCGTCGCGCTGTCGCCGATCTGCCTGCTCGCATTGCCCGCGGCCATCCGGTATTTCATTCGACTGCGGCGCAGCCAAAACTCCCACGCAACACAGTGCGGTGCGATAGGACTCACGTTCCTCGTTCTCGCCGTCCTCATCGCATGCATCGACGGACCGTTCGGCGTGAACGCGCGTTACCTGTGCGATATGACATGGCTGATGCTCATCGGCACCATGTGCCTGCTGTTCGTATGGAACACGGATGCGCGTGAAAATGGGCGCCGGTGGCTGACCGTCGTGATCGTCGCCCTGCTTATCGTCGGCATCGGCTTGCAGCTGCTATGGCTTATGACCCCGGGGCGGAGCGAAAGCTGGAACGTTTCGAATCCCGCCCTGTATGACTGGTTGCGCAGACTGTTCACGTTCTAGTCGGTTCAGCCGATTCAGCCGATTCAGGCGATCCAGTCGGTTCAGCCGGCCCAGCCGCCTACCTTGCATCGATCCGACCTGCGATCAGGGCTGCATGGACGCGGCTTCGATGAGCGAGCGCGTGTACGCGGAACAGGGATGCTTCAGTATTTCCGTGGTCGTACCGCTTTCCTCGACGCGTCCGTCATGTAGGACGACGATACGGTCGGCGATATGCTGCACCACGCCAAGATCGTGCGAGACCATGACCAGCGACATGCTCGGGTTTGCCGCGCGGATGGCGCGGAATGCCTCCAGAATCCTCACGCGTGCGGCCACGTCGATGGCGCTCATCGGCTCGTCGGCAAGAATGATGCCCGGATCGTCCACTATGGCACGCGCGATGGCCACACGCTGCGCCTGCCCGCCGGAAAGATCCATGGGGTACCGTGCGGCGAACACCGCCGGGTCAAGCCCGACCACACGCAATGCATGCTCGGCCTGCGAGGCGATCTCATCATTGCCCATGCCCTTGTGGTGCAAGCGCAACGGCTCCTCTACGGAACGTGCGACGCGCCAGCGCGGGTCGAGCGAGGCGAAGGGGTCCTGGAACACCAGGCCGGTCTGTCCGCGTAGCATGCGGCGCACGGCAGAGCCCCGCTTCCCCATTGTCTGGCCGCGATACGTGATCTCGCCCGAATCGGCGGATCCCAAGCCGAACAGCACACGCGTCAGCGTCGATTTGCCCGAACCGGAAGCGCCGATAATCGCCAGGCACTCCCCCTCGTATACGTCAACGTCCACGTCGAACAGCACCTGCCTGCGTTCCCGCTTCGAACCGAAGCTTGTACAGATGCCACGCCCCTGCAGCACGATGTCACTCATTGCCGTCGTCTTTCCTCATGATTGCCGTGTTCTTGAACGTCTCCCGCTTGGATTGCGCTCTCGCGGATTCCCGGCTGCCAACACTGCTACCAGCACTGTTGCCATGCGGCAGGGTAAGCAACCTGGCCGCATCGACCAAACGTCGCGCGGGTTCGCTTGCCGGCGCCTGCAATAGGCTTGCGGTCGTACCCGTTTCGGCGATCGAACCGCCGTCCAGCACATAACAGCGCGTAGTGGCGCGTGCGAGCACCGCGAAATCATGGGTGATGAACAGCATGGACGCGCCGGCATCGTCGACCAGCGACGTCAGCAGGTCGACGATCTGACGTTGCGTGATCGAATCCAATGCCGTGGTCGGCTCGTCGGCGATGATGAATCGCGGCGAAGTGATCAGCGCGGTGGCGATGCCGACACGCTGCTGCTGCCCGCCGGAAAGCTGATGTGGGTATTTCAGCAGTGCATCCTGGGAAAGCCCCACTTTGTCAAGCATCGCCTTGACACGATCAAGACGCTCGTCAAGCGACAGGTCGTAATGCAGATACAACGGCAGCCCGACCTGCTGGGCGACCGTCATCACGGGGTTCAGCGCGGCAGCCGGATTCTGGAACACCATACCCATATAACGCCCGCGCAAATCGGCCATGGCGGTATCGTCCAATCCGATCAGCTGTTTGCCGCCGACCATGATCGAACCGCTTATCCATGCCGTATCGGGCAGCAACCCCATCAGGGCCTTGGCGATCATGGATTTGCCCGACCCGGAGGAACCGACCAGGCCGACCCGTTCGCCATCGGCTATGCCCATGCACACATCGCGCACGATGGGCTTCGTACCAATGGCGATGTTCAGTCCGCGAATTTCAATGCTCATGCCGCCTCCCTCAGCTCGGGATTGGTCAATGGGTCGATGGCGTCACGCAGTGCATCGCCGAACAGATGCAATGCGATCACCGTCATCGTTACGACTAGTCCCGGCCATAGCACGGTCAGCGGGTAGATGCTGATGAATTTCACGGATGTGGCGAGGGAATGCCCCCAACTGGGCACGCCGGCGCCTACGCCGACACCAAGATAGGTCAGCCCCGCCTCGGCCAGTATCGATGTTCCCGCGCTCATCGACAACTGCACCAGCAGCACCGGCATCACATTCGGCATGATATGCCTGACGAACACGCGCATGCCGGAGGCTCCGAACCATACCGCCGATTCAACATACTGCGAACGCGCGGCGAGTACGGCCGCAGGTCTTGCGATACGCGCCAGATTCAGTCCGTAGGCGAATCCGCATGCGGCCACAATCACCGCCGCCGAGGCGCCGAACGGCACGGACAGCATCAATGCGATCAGCACGGTCGGTATAGAGATCAGCGCATCGACCACCACCACCGACGTGGATCGCAGCACGGTGTTGCGCGACACCATGGCGGCCACCAATGCCAGGCCGAATATGCCGGACACGGCAACGGTCAGCAATGCGATCGCAAGATTCGTGCGCGATCCGGCCATCAGCCAGCTCAGCACATCGGCGCCGACGCCATCCGTCCCCAACGGGTGCGCGGCCGAGGGCGAGGCCCATGCGTGGAATCCGTCGGTCTCCAGCAGCGTATGCGGCGTCCATACGAGCGAAACCAGCGAAACCAGCACCCACAGGCCGAGCACGGTCAGCGCATATTTGCCGCTGGCTTTGCGCCATATCGAGCGCATAACCACACGAGCAGTGGACATCACAGCACCTCCTGCAAGTCGGTGGAAGCGTTTTTCAGTCTTGGGTCGAGCGCATGATGCGCCATATCGACCGCCAGCCCCAGCAGCAGGAAGAACGCGGTCAGCAGGAACAGTTCGCTCTGCACCGCGATCAGATCCCGGTTGCCCACATCGGTGACGAGCATTGCGCCAAGTCCCGGCAGGGCGAACAGGTTCTCGATCACCATCACGCCTGTTACCATTTGGGCGAAGGTCAGTCCGATAACCGATACCAGCTGCGGCAGCGACAGCCGCAATCCGACGCGCAGCAATGCCTGTTTGCGTGTCATGCCGCAGGCCATGGCCATGCTCACGGCCTGGGATTGCGCGGCATCACCTAATGCGGCACGCGTATAGCGCATGATTCCGGCCCCGGCGGTGATGCCGGTGGCCAACGCGGGGAGCACCAGCGACGCCAATGCACGCCTTGGGCTCGCCCAGCCGTCGTTCGGGAAGCCCTGTGAGGGGAAAAGCCCCAGCAATCCCGAGCCGCGCGAGAACAGCAGAATCAGCAGCAGGCCGCTCCATAATGCGGGAACGGCACCGCCGATAATGGCGATCACATGGAGCAGTCCACGCCATCTTCTGTTTCTGGTGATAACGGCCGCGCAGCCAAGCGGCAATCCGATGAGCAGTGCTATGGCAAGGCTGAGTACGATAAGCGGGAACGTGACCGCAGACCGCACGCCGACCTGCAAGGCGACCGATTTGCCGCTGATGGCGGATACGCCCAGATCGCCATGCAGCAGGCCGGTCAGCCAGTCCGCATATTGCATGGGCAACGGCCGGTCGAGCCCCATCTCCATGCGCAGCGCGGCGATACGGGCTGCGGTCGCGTTCGTTCCGGCCATGACGGCTGCAACGTCACCGGGGAGCACACGCAATGCCAGAAAAACCAGTATCGACAATCCCGTCAGCGCCGCCACGAACAGCAGCAGCCGCCTGGCCACGAATCTCATATCATTCCGCCTTGTGTCATTTTGCCTTGGAGATCTGCCATAGCGGCAGTACCGTCTGGCTGAGCTTGTTGGGGAATCCCTTGACACTCGTGTTGTACGCCACCGTCACGCGGTAGCCGAACAGCCAATCCGCAGGGGCGTCCTCGCTGACGGCCTTCGCCGCCTGCTTGAGGTATTCGTTGCTTTCCTCCTCGTCGGTGGCCGCGAGCGCCTTGGCGTAGAGCGCCTGCACGTTCTTGTTGTCGTAGTGGTAGTAGTACTCCGGCGTGGTCCACTTGTAGAAGTCGTGGCTTTCGGCGTGGTCCACGAGGGAGAGCTCGTAGTCGCCGTTGGTGTGCACGTCCTGCAGCCATGTGGAGAATTCCACATAGTCGATCTTCAAATCGATGCCGATTTTGGCGAGCTGGCTCTTGAGCTGGTCGCCCAGTTCGGTGCCGTACGTGTTGGCGTAGGTGAGGGTGAGCCGCAACGGTTTGTCGGTGGTATAACCGGCTTCCTTCATAAGTTCCTTGGCCTTGTCCACGTTGTACGGGTACAGGCCGGTCAGGTCCTCGTAACCGGGGTCGACGGACGGGATCGGACCGCCGAGCGCGTAATCCACATTTCCACGTGAGGCGATGATCTCCTTGTGGTTGATGCCGTATCGAATGGCCTGACGGACACGCTTGTCTTTGAGTTTGTCGTTCGTGCAGTTGAACGCAAGCACGAACTTGTCGCTGCCGTCGGCCGCGGACACCGTGTATGTGCTGGCATCCAATGATTTGGCGAGCGTGGCGTTCACCGGGGAAAGCACGTCGACGTCACCGCTTTTCAGCGCGTTGACCGCTGCGTTGTCGTCGGTGAGGAAGCGGATCACCACGTTCTGGGTGGCGGGCTTGTGCGCGGTTCCCCAATATTTCGCATTGGCTTTGAGCACCATTTTGCTGGCCGAGTCGAAGGATTCGACGGTATACGGGCCGGAGCCGACCGCTTCGGTTTTCGCGTTGTATTTGGCGTTTTTGTCGAACACGAGGCCAGGACGTCCGGTCAGATACCACAGCAGGTTGGAGTCGGGGGTGGAAAGGGTGAGCTTGACCGTGTTGGCGTCCACCGCTTCGGCCTTGTCGAGGCTGGCCACCTGATTGGCGTTGTAGTACTGCTTCTCCTTGAGCTGGTTGATGGACCAGGCCACGTCGTCAGCGTCGAGCTTGTTGCCGTTGGAGAAGGTCATGTTCTGGTTGAGATGGAAGGTGTAGGTCTTGCCGTCCTTGGAAATGTCCCAGGATTTCGCGAGGCCCGGCTGCACTTTGTTGTCGGAGTCGCGCGACAGCAGCGCTTCGTAGACGTTGCCGATCAGCACCTGTTCGATGGCCGATCCGGACTGGTGGCGGATGTCGAGGCTGACCGGGGCGAGTTTGAGCCCGATGGTGACGGTGTCGGCTTTAGTTACGCCGGAAGTGTTCGCGTCATCGTTTTTGCCGCGCGTCACTGCAATGGCGACGATCACCGCGACGGCGGCGATGACGGCGATCAACGCGATAAGCCACTTCTTCGGGCCTTGCGATTTCGCGCCGTTCGACGATTTCGCACGCGCGTTCAGCGTGGCGTCGGTGCTTGCCGTGGACTGCGGCTGCTGTTCGTTCTCCTGTTTGGTTGCGTCGGCTTCGCCGTGCGCACCGGTAGGTGACGACATGGGATTTCTCCTCTTCGTATTTTCGATTATGTGTTGTGATTGCGGTTGACCGCCTGCGTGAGGTCGATCACCACGGCCTGATTCTACTGTCCGCCATACCCGCGGCCCGTTCGGATTCGCCTGCAAAGCGCGCGGAGGCTTCGGCCCGGTTATATACTTGACGCAGTCGCGGCAGGTCACAACGAGAAGGACGGTTGATCCATGGCGCATATTCTTTTGGGGGTCACCGGCAGCATCGCCGCGTTCAAGGCCTGCCATCTCGCCTCCGATTGGAGCAAGCAGGGGCATGAGGTGCGTGTGGTGATGACCGCCGCCGCACAGGAGTTCGTCACTCCCCTGACGTTCAATTCCCTCACCCACACGCCGACACGCACGTCCATGTTCGCCGCCGGACATCGTCCCGGCGCTACGGCCGACGTGGCACCCGGACCGGACGGTCCGCTGCAGATCAGCCACGTGGCCGACGCGAAGTGGGCGAATCTGCTGGCAGTCGCTCCGGCGAGCGCCGATATCATCGCGAAAATCGCCTGCGGCATCGCCGATGACCAGCTGACCAGCACCATACTCGCGTACGACAAGGGACCGAAGATCCTGTGCCCCGCCATGAACGTGCATATGTATGAAAACGCCGTGACGCAACGCAATCTCAATACCTGCCGTGAGCTCGGTTGGACGATTGTGGAGCCGGAAAGCGGCATGCTGGCCTGCGGCGACGCCGGCAAGGGACGTATGGAGGAGCCGGCACGCATCGAAACGGCGGTGAAAGCGCTGCTGCTTGCGAATCGTCCGGACGGCGAGCTGCCGCTTAAGGGACTTGCCGTGCTCGTCACCGCCGGCCCGACGCAGGAGCCGCTTGATCCGGTGCGGTTCCTCACCAACCATTCCACCGGCAAGATGGGGTATGCCTTGGCCGAACAGGCACGCGATCTGGGCGCGCAGGTGACGCTTGTGTCCGGTCCGGTGGCGTTGGACGCCCCGTATGGCGTGGATGTGGTCGATGTCACGACCGCACGGGATATGTTCGACGCGGTGACGAGCCGTTTCTCGGACACGGACATCACCGTCATGGCCGCGGCCGTCGGCGATTTCCGCCCGGTCGAGCAGGCCCGGGACAAGATCAAGAAGAACGGGCGCAGCGGCATCGAGCTCGAGCTCACGTCGAATCCGGACATTCTGGCTTGGGCCGGCGAGCATAAGCGGCCGGACCAGACATTGTGCGGATTCGCCATGGAGACGCGCGACCTTGAGGCCAACGCGGCGAAGAAGCTTAACGGCAAGCATTGCGACATGCTGGTGGCCAACAATCTGCGCACCCCCGGCGCCGGTTTCGCAGCGGACACGAACGTGGTGACGGTGCTGACGCCGGGCGAAACCGCAGACAGGCCAAGCATCGAACGGTGGAGCAAGATGGGCAAGGACGCACTTGCGAAACGTATTCTTGTCAAGCTCGCAGCCATGCGTGCGGACGGCGAACGGCGCTAACCGCAGCATTTTCGAATCGCAATAACCGTATCAATCGCAATAATCGCAATATTTCAACGGAACTTCCGCAAAACGCGAAGGAGAACGCAACATGCTTCTGATGGCTGTGGATATCGGCAACACGAACGTCGTGATCGGTTTCATCGACGATGGGCGCATCGCGGGCACGTACCGCATCACCACGAAGGCGAACCACACCTCCGACGAATACGGGCTGATGATCACGCAGTTCCTGGGGTTGAGCGGCTACAAGCCGGCGGATGTCGATGATGTGATCATTTCGTCCGTGGTGCCGAAGGTCATGCATTCGTTCCGTGCGAGCATCGTGAAGTTCCTCGACATCGATCCGATGATCGTGGGACCGGGCATCAAAACGGGACTCAACATCCGCATGGACAATCCGCAGAACATGGGCGCGGACTGCATCGCCGACTGCGCGGGCGCGTATTACGAGTATGGCGGGCCGATTCTGGTGGCTGATTTCGGCACGGCCACCACGTTCAACTACGTCACCGCGGACGCGTCGGTGATTTCCGGACTGATCACCACCGGTATCCGCACCGCCGCGGCCGCACTGTGGGAAGGGACGGCGCAGCTGCCGGAAGTGGAGATCACCCGTCCGAAGTCGATTCTGGCGAAGTCCACGAAACCGGCCATGCAGGCGGGCCTGTACTACAACTTCCTCGGCGGCATCGAACGCACGATCGCGCAGTTCCATAAGGAGATCGACGAGGATTTCCGTGTGGTGGCGACGGGCGGATTGAGCCGCGTGTTCGCCGACGACACGAACATGATCGACATTTACGATCCGGACCTGATTTTCAAGGGCATGCGGCACATCTACGACCGAAACGTCCGCTGATTCAAGAGCCAGCGACGCGAACCGGCGATCATAGCCCGGCAATCTGAAAACCGACGGCCTGCGGATAATGCGCTATCCGCAGGCCGCAATCGATTAAACCAATTACACAGACGCTATTGGATGGTGAAGCCCTGGTTGGCTCCGTATTCTTTCAGGTCCTTCTGCCATAGGGCTATGCCGCCCTTAAGTTTGATGCGGTCGGACGATTCGGTGTTCTTCAACGCATCGCCGATGTTGGAGGTGTCGGAGACCTGACCGCCTGCGGCGATGATGTTGAGCCTGTTCTGCTCTTTGCGCAGCAGGCTCGACCATTTGTAGGCCTTGCCCACCGTGGACCGGAAGTCGCTGCGCGCATACACTTCGAACGGCAGATACTGGTATCCGGTCGACACGTTCTCCGCGGCCTGGGACAGCACGCGGTTGTATTCCTGCCCGCCGAAATAGGGCACTTCGATGCCACGGTCGTCGGTCACCGTGGTCTTGCTGAGGAATTTCGAGTCGGATAGGGTGTTTTTGTCGGCTGGGAACGCGCCGCCATCCACGCGGGTTGTGATGCCTTTGGCATTGTGGCAGGCGTATTCGATGAAACGGTATGAGGCTTCGGGTTTGCGGGAACGTTGCAGCACGGCAAGGGCCGAACCGCCGTTTTCCGATGTGGTGGCCTTGCCGTCGGGCGTCGGCATCTGGGCCACGCGCCACAGGCCGGCCGCGCCGGGAATGTCGGACATGAGCAGCGAAGGCAGCCATGCGCCGGAGAACAGCGAGGCGACTTTGCCTTGTCCCACGGCCGATTTCCATCGATCCGACCATGACGTGAGGTTTGTTGCCACCAAACCCTCATCGATCATCTTCTGCCAGAATTCGGTGAATTCGCGGGTGCCTTTATCTTCGGTGAGTCTGATGGTCACGTTCTTGCCATCGTTGGACGTGGAGAACGGGCGTCCGCCGGCGAGCCAGATCATCGTGTCGTAGAAGCTGGCGTCGCCGGAATCGGCGGTGATGTACACGCCGATTTTCTTGAGTTTTTTGGCGGCCTCGTAGTAGTCGTCCCATGTGCGGATCTTGGACGCGTCCACGCCAACCTGTTCGAACACGCTGTTGTTATAGAAGAAGGCCATCGGGCCGGAGTCCATGGGAAGCCCGTACACCCGTCCGTTGAGCTGCACCGACGCCCAGGTGCCGGGCGTGTAGAAATCGGCATAGCCTTCGGTTCTGCCGGTGATGGGCACGAGCTGGCTGCTGACCGCGTACTGGCGCAATGCGTAATATTCCAGCTGCACCACGTCGGGAATGCCGTAACCGTCTTGGATGGCGTTGTTGAGTTTGTCGTAACCGCTGGTGTTCTTCCAAACCACGCGGATGTCGGGATTGTCTTTTTCGAAGCCGGCGATGACCTGTTTCATGCTCGGCTCCCACGACCATACGGTGATCTGTGTGCGTGTGTCCGTATTGGCCCCGCATGCGGCGGCGCTGGCCGCCATGACGCCCGCGCAGCAGATGGCGATGAGCTGCTTCACCAGTTTCGCCGATTTCAGCACCACGCCCACGGACCTCCGTTTTGTATTTCGCCTGCGATTACCACCATAAGATTATACGGGTCATGCGGAAGCCACGCACAAGCCTGGAAAGGCTCCCCATATCCACCCAAATACGCCGAATGCGGAAGAACCGCTCCGGAAGCGAACTTCCAAAGCGGTTCCCTGCGATATCGCATCGGCGGCTAAGCCGGTACGCAATCAAGCTTCGATGCCGAGCTTGGCGCGTTCCTTCTTGGAATACATGAAGGCCGGCAGCTGACGGCCCTGCTTGAGCCAGGCATGGTATTCGGCGGTGGCCGCGAACTCCACATCGGACGCGGAGTTCAGGCAGGTTTCCACGGAATCCTGGATGACGCCGATGATGAAGCCGACGCCCACCACCTGCATGGCGATGTCGTTGCTGATGCCGAACAGCGAGCAGGCCATCGGGATGAGCAGCAGCGAGCCGCCTGCCACGCCGGACGCGCCGCATGCGCCGAGCGCGGAGACCACGGACAGCAGGATGGCCGCCGGCAGGGAGATCTGGATGCCGAGCGTGTTGGCGGCAGCCATGGCCATGATGGTGATGGTGATGGCCGCGCCGTTCATGTTGATGGTGGCGCCCAGCGGAATGGACACGGAGTACATGTCCTTGTCAAGCCCGAGCTTCTCGCACAGCTGCATGTTGACGGGGATGTTCGCAGCGGAGGAGCGGGTGAAGAACGCGGTCAGGCCGGATTCCTTGAAGCAGCGGTAGACCAGCGGGTACGGGTTGCGGCGCAGGAAGATGAAGATGACGAGCGGGCCGAACACGAGCACCATGAGCAGCATGGTGCCGACGAGCAGGAGCAGCAGGCTGCCGTACTTGGTGAACGCGGACAGGCCGTTGTCGGCCACGTTGGTGAACACGAGGCCCATGATGCCGAACGGGGCGAGGTTGATGACCCAGCGGATCACCTGGGACACGGCGTCGGCCACGTTGGCCATGAACGCTTTGGAGCTTTCGTTGGCGATGGACTTCATGGCGAGTCCGAACAGGCAGGCCCACATCAGGATGCAGATGTAGTTGCCATCGATGATGGCCTGGATCGGATTGGCCACGATGTTGGTCAGCAGCGTCTGGATGACTTCGGAAAGGCCTTGCGGCACCACGTCGGCTTTGGCGACCTTGCCCAAGGACAGGGTCTGCGGGAATAGACGGGAGGTCAGCACGGCCACGACCGCTGCCAGGAACGTGGTGAACAGGTACAGGAACAGCACGGTGCCGAAACGGCGGTCGAGTTTCGACGTGCCCTGCGCAAGGGCGCTGGCCACCAGTACGAACACCAGAATCGGTGCCGCGGCCTTCAACGCGGCCACGAACAGGGTGCCGAATTCGCCGATCCAGGTCACGTGGGGCATGGTCAATGCCAGCACGGTGCCGATGATCAGGCCGACGATGATACGGACGATCAGCGATGCGCCGTTGTAGATGTCGGCGACGCCGCGGACGGCTTTCGAGATTTTACCCATGGTTCTCTCTTACTCTCGTGATGCCGGAAACGCTCCGGCAAGTCAACAGAACGCCATGATAATCGGGCGTGTCGGGCGAGATAGGGGAATGTCCAAAATCGTGGGTTTCTATAAGCCCGCGCCCAACGGCACATGCGATACGAATCGACGTGGCTCGCCGTTGAGCGGGTCATCGAATCGCAGTTCGCGCGCCACCAATTCCAAGGGTTGCGAGAAGTCGTCGTACGCGCGCTGCACGATGTCCGGGTAGAAATCGTCGCCCAATATCGCCAGTCCGAGCGAATTCATATGCACGCGCAACTGGTGCGTCTTGCCGGTTTTCGGATGCAGCGTGTAATTCACGTACGGTCTGCCGGCAACGAAGCGGATGCCGCTTCCCCGTTCGATCAGCGTTTCCGCGTTGGGCACGTCGGCGCTTTCGTACGCCTGCAATCGTCCGCGATCCTTGTTGATATGCGACCTGCGTACCAGCGGAAACGGCAGGTGCCGGTCGATGCGCACCGCCGTTCCATATCGCGGCCGCTGCGTCGGGGCGAGCGGTGCCAGGCATTCGTAGGTTTTGACGGTTTTGCGATTTTGGAACAGCATCTGGTACGCGCCTCGCGCAGACGGATTACGTACGAACACGACGACGCCTGCGGTCAGTCGGTCCAAACGGTGCGCCGGCGTGATGTTCGGCTCGTCGTACCGCTCGCACAACCGGACCAGCGCGGTTTCGCGATACCACATGCCGCGTGGCGTGGTGGCGAGGAAATGCGGCTTGTCGATGACGATGATGTTCTCGTCCTCGTACAGAACCTCATATTCGAAGGGAATATGAGGTTCCTCGAGCACGTACCGGTGCCTGCGTTCGTTACTCAACGGTGACGGACTTGGCGAGATTGCGCGGCTTGTCGACGTCGTAGTTCTTGAGCTTGGCCATGTCCATGGCGAACAGCTGCAGCGGCACCACGTCCACCAGCGGGCTCATCAGCGTCGGGCATGCGGGACGCCAGAAGACCACGTCGGCGTAACGTTCCACGTCCGGATCGTGTTCCTCGGCCACGGCGATGATGTAGGCGCCACGGGCCTTGACCTCTTCGATGCCGGAGATGACTTTGGAGTGCAGCACGTTGCGGCCGCGCGCCGGCGGCACGATGAATACGACCGGTTCGCCTTCGTCCACCAAAGCGATCGGACCATGTTTCAGTTCGCCCGCGGCGAAGCCTTCGGTGAACGTGTAGGCGATTTCCTTGAGCTTCAACGCGCCTTCCATGGCCACCGGATAGCCCACATGGCGGCCGAGGAACAGGAACGATTTCGCATCCACCATCTGTTCGGCGGCTTCCTGCACGATCTTGGTCTGGGTGTCGAGGACCCACTGGATCTTGCGGGGCATGTCCTTCAGAGATTCCAAAGTCTGGGCGATTTCGTCTCGATACATGGCACCCTTGACTTGGGCCAGATACAGGCCGAGCACGTATGCGGCGGTGATCTGCGCCACGAACGCCTTGGTGGAGGCGACCGCCACTTCCGGACCGGCGTGGGTGTAGAGCACCGCGTCGGATTCGCGTGGGATGGACGCGCCCTGCGTGTTGCAGATGGCCAATACCTTGGAGCCCTGTTCACGCGCGTGGCGCAACGCCATCAGCGTGTCCATGGTCTCGCCGGACTGCGAAATGGCCACCACCAACGTTCGGGGGGTGAGGATCGGGTCACGGTAGCGGAATTCGTGGGCGAGTTCCACTTCTACCGGAATGCGCACCCAATGCTCGATGGCGTATTTGGCCACCATGCCCGCGTACGCGGCCGTGCCGCAGGCGATGACGATGATCTTGTCGATGGCTTTGAAATCATGCTCGTCGATGCGCACCTCATCGAGGTTGATGTTGCCGTTCTCGTCGAGACGCCCCAGCAGGGTGCGCTGCACGGCGGCCGGATCCTCGTGGATCTCCTTGTCCATGAAGGAGTCCCAGCCGCCTTTTTCGGCAGCCGAGGCATCCCAATCCACGGTGTAGGTCTTCGGATGTTCCACGATGTTGCCCATGAAGTCGGAGACGACGACCTTGTCTGCGGACACCATCACGGCCTGGTCCTGGTCGATTTCCATGGCGCGCTTGGTGTAGGCCACGAACGCGGCCACGTCGGAGCCGAGGAAGTTCTCGCCTTCGCCAAGACCGACCACCAGCGGCGAATCGTGACGGGCGCCAACCACGATGTCCGGCTGTCGCACGTCCGTGGCGAGGATGGTGAACGCGCCTTCCAGCATGCGGGCCAGACGGCGGATGGCCTTGAACAGGTCAGGCTTACCGGTTTCCTCGATGATCTTGTCGCTGATTTTGCCCAGCAGCTTCGCCGCGACCTCGGTATCAGTTTCGGAGACGAAACGATAGCCCTCCGTCTGCAGGTCGAGACGCAGCTGGGACGCGTTTTCGATGATGCCGTTGTGGATGATGGCGACCTTGCCGTCACGCGACGTGTGCGGATGCGCGTTAGTGTCGTTCGGCACGCCGTTCGTAGCCCAACGCGTATGGCCGATGCCCACGGTGGCGTCCGGCATCGGATCGCGTTCGATGTCCTGCACCAGGTTGGCCAGACGTCCGGCCTTCTTACGCACCGCCACATGGTCCATGCCGGGCGCGGTCAACGCCACACCGGCCGAATCATATCCACGGTATTCCAATCGCTGAAGACCCTGGAGGCAGACCTCCAAGGGTTTGCCGCACGCGGTCCGAACATTTCCTGCATATCCTACGATTCCACACATAGCTCCTTAGCCTATCGGGTAAGGATGTCAATCATGAAACCAAGCCGCGCGTCCTTACAAATCTTTGCCATATATGCGAAATCCCACTCCCCCAGGGAAATCGTGCGAACCAGTGGCGCACGCAACGCGCCCATCGTCGGCGGCAAAAAGAAAACCCAACCCACCGGACGTCTGCGGACGCTTGACGTCAGTGGATTGGGAATTTACGGCAGTACGACAGCCTTACTTGCTACAGGACGTGCTGCAAGAAGTCCTTAAACCTCGACTCCTTCGGATGGTCGATGATCTCCGGTCCGCCCTGTTCGACGACCACGCCACCGTCCATGAAGACGATCTGGTCGGCGACCTCGCGGGCGAACCCGATCTCATGGGTGACGACCACCATGGTCATGCCTTCCTTGGCGAGGTCGAGCATGACGTTGAGCACTTCGCCGACCAGTTCCGGATCAAGCGCGGATGTCGGCTCGTCAAACAGCATGATCTCCGGCTTCATGGCAAGCGCGCGTGCGATGGCCACGCGCTGCTGCTGACCGCCGGAAAGCTGCGCCGGATAATAATCGAGGCGCTCCCCCATGCCGACGCGGTTCAGCTCCTCGATGGCGAGCTTGCGAGCTTCCTGCTTGTCCATGTGCTTGACGTGGACAGGAGCCTCCATGACGTTTTCAAGAGCCGTCATGTGCGGGAACAGGTTGAAGCGCTGGAACACCATGCCGAGTTTGGAACGCTGTTCGGCCACTTCCTTGTCGTTCAGGGTCTGCAGCACGCGTTCGCCGCCCTTGTCGACGTATTTGTAGCCGATCATCTCGCCGTCGACGTCGATCTCGCCGCCGGTCAGGGTCTCCAGCTGGTTGATCAGACGCAGGAACGTGGATTTGCCGGAGCCGGACGGACCGAGGATCACGGTGACGGTGCCCGGCATGACGGTCATGTCGATGCCTTTGAGCACATGCAGATTGCCGAAGGCCTTATGAACCTGCGTCGCCTTGACTGCAGGAACGATTTCGTTGGTTGTGATTTCGCTCATGGTCGTTCCCCTCACGCGGTCATTCCCGCGAACGTGGCTTCGTTCTGCTTGTCGATGTCATCCTTGGGCTCGCCGAAGGTCTTGCCTGGCAACGGCGTGCGCTTGCCGCGGGCGCCGGCCGGACGGGCGTCGAAGCCCTTGCCGAAGTGCTTTTCGAGTCGCGACTGGATGACCATCAGGATGGAGGTGATGACCAGGTACCAGATGCAGGCCACGATCAGCAGCGGAATCGGCTTGTACAGACGGGTCGCGATCGCCGTGGTGGCGAACTGCAGTTCCAGCGTGAACGGCACGGCGTTGACAAGCGACGTGGTCTTCAGCATGCCGATGAACTCGTTGCCGGTCGGCGGGATGATGATGCGCATGGCCTGCGGCAGCACGATGCGACGCATGATGAGCGTGCGCTTCATGCCGAGGGCCTTTGCGGCTTCCGTCTGCCCCGGATCGACGGCCTCGAGGCCGGCGCGCACGATTTCGGCCAGGTAGGCGGCTTCGTTCAGGGCCAAGCCCAGCCATGCGGCGTTGAACGCGGTGATGACAGACTGGGAGTCAATGCTCCAGAATTCGATTGAGGTGAACGGGATGCCCACGCCGATACGCGGCACCAGCACCGCGAACAGACCCCAGAAGACCAGCTGCGTGTACACAGGGGTTCCACGGAAGAACCAGATGTAGAACCAGCTCACGCCGCGCAGCACCGGGTTGATGGATTTGCGCATGACCGCCAGAATGACCGCCAGAATGATGGCGATGACCATCGAGATGACGGTCAGCAGCAGCGTGTACTTGATGCCTTCCCGTACGTTCTCGTCGAATAGGTATTTCCAGACCACATTCCATTCGAAACGCGGATTGGTGATCAAAGCCTGCACCAGCATCGCGGCGAAGAGCGCGACGATGATGGCCGCCACGATCGGACCCGTACGCTTGACAGGCAAGGCTTTAATGCGATTGGGAATATCGAGGCCGTCGCCGTCGACTTGTTTCTTCGCCATGATGCTGTTTCCTTTTTCTATCTATCTGATGAGATCAGTTGAGGTCGGTCGGATTGATCTCAGCCTTGTCGAGAGCGCCGGACTCGACGCCCCAATGCTTGAGGATCTTCATGTACGTGCCGTCATCCATCAGCTTCTGCACGGCCTTCTGCACGGCCTCGTCGAGCTGCTGGTCGCCCTTCTTGATGGCGATGCCCTGCTTGGCCACGCCTTCAACGTCGCCGAGCGCCTCAAGCTGGCCGTCGGTCTGGGAGATCGCGTAGCCGGCGACCGGCGAATCGGCGTAGAACACGTCGGCCTTACCGGTGGCCACTGCGGTGGCGGCTTCGGCCTGACGCTTGTAGGACATCACTTCGGCCTTCTTGTCGGCCTTGCAGCCCTTGGCGATCTTGTTGGCCTCGTCCTCCTGGACGGTGCCGGTCTGCACTGCGATCTTCGCGCCGCACATGTCGGAGGTGTCGAGCTTCTTCGGGTTGCCCTTCTGCACGGCCCACGTGGAGCCGGCGCGGTAGTAGCTCACGAAGTCGACGGACTGCAGACGCTCTTCGGTGATGGTCATGGCGGTGATGCCCAGATCGTACTTGGAGCCGATGGACGGGACGATGGTGTCGAACATGGAGGAGACGATCTTCGGCTTCAGGCCCAGCGTCTGGGCGATGGCCTTGGACATGTCCACATCGTAGCCGACCGGCGTCTTGCCGTCTTCGGCGTAGAATTCGGCCGGAGCATAGGACAGTTCCATGCCGACGGACAGCTCGCCGTCCTTGACGGTCTTCGCGGAGGCGGCCAGCTTGGCCAGCTCGTCATCCTTCTTGATGGTGCTCACATCGTAACCAACGGTGGTGTTCTTCGCCTTCGAGTCGCTTTTGGCGTCACCGGAATCCGTGGTGCCGCATGCGGCGACGGAGAACATCATGGCCGCGCTCAGCGCGAGAGCGGCAAACGATTTGAATTTCAACGACATAGTGGGTTCTCCTTCTATTCTCTTCCCATCCACTGAACGGTAATCGTCCATTTGCCAATCAGACGTCCAGTATTCCAAAGGCACACGATAAAACCGCAATGCTACGCCGACGTTAATCGGCAAAAAGCGTAGGGGCATCGATCTATATACGTCCGATGCCCCTACGCCCGCAGCGTCAGTGCGCCGATCAGCCCAAATCGGTCGGGTTGATCTCGGCCTTGTCGACGGCGCCGGATTCGACGCCCCAATGCTTGAGGATCTTCATGTACGTGCCGTCATCCATCAGCTTCTGCATGGCCGCCTGCACCGCCTTGGCCGTGTCGGAATCACCCTTCTTGATGGCCACGGCCTCCTTGGTCACACCGACGTCCTCACCAAAGGCCTCAAGCTGGTCGTCGGTCTGGGAGATCGCATAACCCGCGACCGGCGAATCGGCGTAGAACACGTCGGCCTTGCCGGTGATGACGTTGGTGGTCACATCGGTCTGCAGCTTGTTGGATAGGATCTGGATGTCAAGCTTGTTGTCCGCCTTGCACTGTTCGGCGCCCTTGTTGACTTCCTCCTCCTGTGTGGTGCCGGTCTGCACCGCGATCTTCAATCCGCACAGGTCGGACGTGTCGATCTTGCCTGGGTTGCCCTTCTTGACCACCCACGTGGAACCGGCCTTGAACATGCTGACGAAGTCGACGGCCTTCATGCGTTCCGGGGTAATGGTGAACGACGAGACGCCGATATCGTGCTTCGAACCGATTGATGGAATGATCGAATCGAAATTCGACGTCTGCGGATCCGCCTCGAGGCCGAACGTTTTCGCCAACGCCTTGACGATGTCCACGTCGAAGCCGACCGGCGTCTTGCCGTCCGCGGCCAGGAACTCGGCCGGCGCGTACGACGTATCCATGCCGACGGTCAGCTTGCCGTCCTTGGTGACGGAGGACGGCAGCATCTTGGCGATCTTCTCGTCCTTCTTCACGCCGGACACGTCGTAACCGGTGGTCGACGACGAATTCGAATCGTCGGAAGCTTGGGAATCCGTTTTGTCGGAGGTTCCGCAGGCTCCCATCGAGACGACCATCGCCGCGCTCAACGCGAGCGCCGCCCAACCTTTCAGGTTCCTCATCATGGCAAGTCCTCTCTTCAACCCAGCCAAATCAACCAGCCAAACGTGGCTATGGCATAACCTAAGAGCGGATTGCTACGAGCGTATTAACGGACGCAAAAGTTCCGAAACATTCACTCGTTGGTGCCGGGGGTGTTGATCTCCGGCTTGCTGATGGCACCGTCCTGAACACCCCAGTACTTGAGGATCTTCATGTAGGTGCCGTCGTCGATGAGCTTCTGCAGGGCCTTCTGCAGGGCCTCGTCCATCTGCTGGTCGCCCTTCTTGACGACGATGCCTTCCGGGGCGATGCCTTCGGTCTTGCCAAGCGTTTCGAGTTCGCCGTCGGTCTGCGCGATCGCGTAGCCGGCGACCGGCGAATCGGCGTAGAACACGTCGGCCTTGCCGGTGACGACGTTGGTGGTCACATCGGTCTGCAGCTTGCTGGAGATGACGTCCATCTCCGCCTTGCCGTCTGCCTTGCATTGCTTGGCCATCTTGTTGGCGGCGGTCTCCTGCATGGTGGCGGTCTGCACGGCCACCTTCTTGCCGCACAGATCGGACGTGTCGACCTTGTTCGGGTTGCCCTTCTTCACGGCCCATGCGGAGCCGGCGTTGAAGTGGCTGACGAAGTCGACCGCCTCGAGGCGTTCCTTGGTGACGGTGAACGACGAGATGCCGATGTCATACTTGGCGCCGACGGCCGGAATAATCGAATCGAAGTTCGCGGTTTCCGGATCGGCCTCAAGACCGAACACTCCGGCCAGCGCCTTGGCGATGTCCACGTCGAAGCCGACCGGCGTCTTGCCGTCCGCGGCCAGGAATTCGGCCGGCGCGTACGACGTATCCATGCCGATGGTGAACTTGCCGTCCTTGGTCACATAATCCGGCAGCATTTTGGCGATCGCGTCGTCCTTCTTCACGCCGGAAACATCGTAACCGGTCAGTTCGCTGGACTTCGAACTGGATTTCGACGCCGAGGCGTCGCTGTCGTCGCTGGTGCCGCATGCCGCGCCGGTGGCGAGCATGGCCACGCTCAACATGAACGCGGCGGCGGTTTTCAGGGCTTTTCCTGCTTGCATGTTCCCTCTCCTATGGATTCATATCGGCCTGTTCAGCCGAACCGTATCCTAGCGTAAAGAGGGTGTGTTACAAAAATTTTCCTGAATCGGCGTTCTTTCACTATGTGAAACCGGAATTTTTCCGATTTATCGCACCTGCTTGTTGGCGTATCGCATGGCTCGCAGCGCCTCGCGCTTGTCCTGCTCCTCGCGAAGCGACTGGCGCTTGTCGAATTCCTTCTTGCCTCGGGCGAGCGCGATCTCGACCTTGACGCGGCCGTCTTTGAAATACAGGCTCAGCGGAATGATGGTGAATCCCTTGGCCTGGGTTTGGCGGGCCAGCTTGTCGATCTGCGCCGCATGCAGCAGCAGCTTGCGTTTGCGTTTGGGTGCGTGGTTGTTCCACGTGCCGTTGAGATATTCGGGAATGTTGGCTCCCTCAAGCCACATCTCCCCACGACGGTCGATGGTGATGAACGATTCGGCCAGCGACGCCCGTCCTTCACGAAGCGACTTCACTTCGGTGCCGGTCAACACGAGACCGGCCTCATACTTGTCTTCGATGGCGTAGTCGTGACGCGCCTTCTTGTTCTGCGCGATCGGTTTGGTTCCCTGTTCCTTGGCCATGTCGGACCTCCTTCCCGGTTCTTTCGATCAGTGTATGCAACGCGACTCCGTCGACCATATCACGAAAGCGCGTCGCCCGACGATGCGGACGGCGCGCTTGCCGTGGTTTCATGTCTGGAACGGAACCGTCAGTAGTGGACGTACTGGTAGGCTCCGGCGTTGGAGATCGTTTCCCAAGCCGGGAACGTCGCGAAGCCGGTGCCGCCTTCGGAGATCAGGACCGAACCGTCGGCGTTCACGCGTTCCACGACGGCCACGTGGCCGTACTGCCAGTCGGCGGTCCAATGTCCGCCTACGCTTTGGCCGCGCGCGAACACCATCGCCGCGCCGACATGCGGGGTGTTGTTCACCAGGTATCCGAGTCCACGAGCGGTATTGGCCCAATCGGCGCCGTTGCCCATGTAGGAGCCGACCGGAAGGCTCAGCTGGGAACGCCTCAGGTATGCCCACAGCGTGCACTGGCGGGACGGATACGCGGCACCGCCGACCGTGTTGCCGGTGTTGTGTCCGTAGCAGTATCCGGAACCGGCCGGGCAATTGCCGGGCACCGCATAGTTCATGCCGCTGGCGCCGCCGGAATTGTTGTTATTGGGCGTCGGAGCCGGCGCAGGTGCAGGCGCGGGAGCGGGATTGTAGTTCGTGTTGTTGTTCGGACGCGACTGCTGCTGGTTGTTATTGGGGTTGACAGCGGCGTTGTTGGAATTGTTGTACTGGTTGTTCCATGAATCGATCTGCGATTTCATGGCGACGATGTCCGCCGCTTCCTTGGCGCTCTGCGTTGTCAGCTGGCTCTTCTGCGATTCGAGCTTCTCACGTTTCACCGTGCCCTCGTCACGCAGCTTCTGCAGGGCGGTCTGCTTGGCGCTGGCCTCGCTTGCCGCCTGCTGGGCGCTTGCCGCCTGCTGGTCGGCCTGCTCCTTGAGCTGGGTGATCTTCTGTTCGATGGCGCCCAGACGGTCCTTGCGGTTCATCGACGTGTTCAGCTCGTTCGCCGCGTCGGTTGCCGCGTTGGATTCGCTTCGCGTGACCGCGGCCTGCGACTGCATCTTGTTGACGAAATCGTCGGCGGTCGTCGAATCGGTGACAAAATCCAGCACATCCGACGTACTGGAGCCGTGGAAGCTTTCGCGGGCGAGCTGCGCGACGGCGGCCTTGGCGTCATCATAGTCGGAGCCGGTCTGTTTGATCTGCTCCTCAAGGTTCGCCTTGTCCTGCTGGGCCGCTTGCAACCGCTGCGTGGTCGCTTCCGCCAGGCTCTGCGCCTGTTCTGCCGCCTGCTGGGCAGATTCCGCGGCCTCGACCGCCGCAGGAATCTGGTTGTCGTTCAAATCGGCCAACTGCAGAATCGTGTCGGCGAGATCGCTGCTCACGCCGACAAGCTGCGACTTCAGCTTGGCGTGGTTCGACACCTTCGCCTGGTATTCCGACATGCTCACGGCATGCGCCTGCGGAGCCGGCGCGGCGACGACCGCGACGCCGCCGGCGCAGAACATAGCCGAAGCAAGCATCAGTCCAACGATGGGCCGCACCTGTCTCGTCATTTTCCTAGACATGTATTCCCTTCCCGAAATCCACCTATTTCGACATTGTATCCAGCAAACTTCAAATATGCTGAACATCTCGTTCAGTACTCCGCCGGTTTATGCCTTCAGGTACTTCCTCAGCGAGATGCTGGACGCGACGATCGACAGCACGACGGCTCCCACCACAAGGGCCGGTGCAAGCAGCCATACCGTCTTCTGGTTGATCAGAGGCATCCACTGCACGCTCTTCGACAGCCAATCCGTGATGAACAGCTTCACCATGGCGCTCAACGTTCCGCAGGCGAGCAGCGAACCAATCAGCGACGCGAACACGCCTTCCAACACGAACGGCAGGCGGATGGTCCAGTTCGAGGCTCCCACCAGTCGCATGATCTCGGTCTCGTTCTTACGCGAGGCGGCACTCATGCGAATCGTCGTGCCGGTCAGCATGATGGCCACCAGGATCATCACGCCGGCGAGCGCCACGGTGACCGCCGTCGCACGGTTCAGCACCGAGAAGACCGGGTCGAAGATCTTGCGTTGATCCTGCACTTCCTCGACACCGGTGCGGCCGCTCAACACTTCGGATACCACTTGGTATTTGGTCGGGTCCTTCAGTTTCAGACGCAGCGACCCCTGCATGTCGGCGGCGGTGAGCACGCGTCCTTGGTATTCGCCGTTCGGATACTGCTTGAGGAAGGTGTTCTTGTAGAAGTCCTCACGGCTCACATATGTGATTTTGGAGACGATGTTGCCGGCTTCCTCGTTGATCACGTTCTCCAGATCGACGATCTCCTGGTTGGAAGGCGCCTTGCCCGACGAGCAGGACGCCGCCTGGCTGGCACCGTCCGGGCACAGCCATACGACCACTTCGACCTTGTCGTACCATTCGCCCTTCGCGGCGGTGATCTGTGCCTGCATCAGGCCGGATACGCCGATGAACAGGAAGGAGATGAATGTGACCAGCATGACGGAGATGATCATTGAAACATTGCGCTTGAGGCTGTTCCATGTTTCGGAAAGGATGAAACGAAAACGCATCAGTCGTGCTCCTTGGTGTCCTCAGGGTTTTCATCGGACGGTGCCGGCGGGACGGGCGGTTCGGGTGGTGTCGGAGGCTCGGTTTGGGTCGGTGGAACGGGCGGTGCAGGCGGAGCGGACAGCGCCGATGCTTCGTCGGCACCAGTCTCGGAGGCATCATTTTCAGCGGAGGTCTTGGCCTGTTCGTTCCGTTCGGTTTGCTCGGCCTGTTCCTGGTCGGCCATCTGTTCGAGGCTCAGTCCCTTGCCCCAGGTCAAGGTGGTCTCCACTGACGCGAAGGCCTCGCCGTAACGGCCGGTGCGTCCGGAATGCACGGATTTGGCAAGACGGGCGATGCCGTCGTTCCCCTGTCCGTCATGGACGGCAGCGGCGACCACATCCACGGCGTTCACCACGGTTTCGGCGCGCGTCGCGCCTTCCACGTCGACGGTGTCGTCAGGAGCGTTCGTTGAATCGATGGCGTTCTGTCGACGGTATTTCGCGTTCGGGTCGGAAGTGCCCAATGCCTGGTGCGATTTCGACTCGACTTCGGCGTCCGGGAAATACAGCGCGGAATCGTAGGATCCCTGCTGCTCGTCGCGCACGATCTTGCCGGTGTGCAATTCGACCACGCGTTTGCGCATGGAGTTGACGATTTCCTCGTTGTGTGTGGCCATGACGATGGTGGTGCCGGTACGGTTGATGGCGTCCAACACTTCCATGATGCCCAGCGACGTGGTCGGGTCGAGGTTGCCCGTAGGCTCGTCGGCGAGCAGGATCTGAGGATGGTTCACATACGCCCTTGCGATGGCGACGCGTTGCGCTTCGCCGCCGGACAGCTCATGGGGGTAGTTGTTTTCCTTGCCTGTGAGCCCCACCGTCTGCAGTACTTTGGGCACCAGCGATTTGATGGTGGAACGGCTTGTGCCGATCACTTCAAGTGCGAAGGCGACGTTCTCCCATACCGTCTTGTTGTTGAGCAGCTTGTAATCCTGGAAGATAAAGCCGATCTGCCGGCGATAATGCGGCACCTGCCGTGCGGACAGGCGTCGCAGATCGTTGCCGGCGACGCGGATCTCGCCATCCGTGGCTTCCTCCTCGCGAAGCAGCAGGCTCAGCAAGGTGGTCTTGCCGGAACCGGACGCGCCCACAAGAAAGACGAAATCACCTCGATCGATGTCAAGATTGATGTCATCCAATGCGGGACGCGTGCCCTTTGGATAGACTTTGCTCACATGTTCAAGCGAGATCAGCGCCATCGTGTTTTCCCTCCGCCTATCGCTTAGGCTTCTTGTTCCTCGGCTGCCGCGCGACGCTGTTCGTGACGCCAGCGGATGCCGGCTTCGATGAACTCGTCGATGTCGCCGTCGAAGACAGCCTGGGTCTGCGAGGTCTCATACCCCGTGCGCAGGTCCTTGACCATCTGGTACGGATGCAGCACATACGAGCGCATCTGGTCGCCCCAGCTGGCCTTGATGTCTCCGGCGAGCTCCTTCTTCTTCTTGGCTTCCTCCTCGTGGCGCAGCACCAGCAGTCGGGACTGCAGCACGGCCATGGCGGCGGCGCGGTTCTGAATCTGAGAGCGTTCGTCCTGCATGGTCACCACGATGCCGGTCGGGATGTGGGTGATGCGCACCGCGGAATACGTGGTGTTCACGCCCTGTCCGCCAGGACCGGACGAGCAGTAGGTGTCGACGCGGATTTCGGAATCCGGCACGTCGATGTGATCGGTCGCTTCGACCAGCGGCACCACTTCCACGGCGGCGAAGCTGGTCTGACGGCGGCCCTGGTTGTCGAACGGGGAGATACGCACCAGACGGTGGGTGCCACCCTCCACGCTCAGTCGCCCGTATGCGTACGGGGCGTCCACCTGGAACGTGGCCGACTTGATGCCGGCTTCTTCCGCGTAGGAGGTGTCCATGACCTTGGCCTTGTATCCGTTGCGTTCCGCCCAACGCAGGTACATGCGCAGCAGCATCTGCGCGAAATCGGCCGCATCCACGCCGCCGGCGCCGGAACGGATCGTCACCACGGCGGAACGTTCGTCGTATTCGCCGTCAAGCAGCGTCTGGATCTCCATATCGTCGAGATCCTTTTGGATGCTTTCGACTTCGGCCTTCGCCTCGGCCAACGTGTCGGCGTCCTCTTCCTCCTGGCCAAGCTCGACCAGGGTCTCCACGTCCTCGATGCGCTGGTCGGCGGATGCCAGACGCTTGAGCTGCGACTGCACCGCGGACAGCTTGCTGGTCACTTTCTGTGCGTTTTCCGGATCGTCCCACAATCCGGGTTCGGCCGCTTTCACTTCAAGGTCCTTGGCCTCGGCGGTCAGTCGATCGACGTCGAGGGCCTTGGAAATGGACTCGTATTTGGCGCGCGCTTCGCTGATCGCCTCGGAGTAATCAAATTCTGCCATCGTTTACACCATACATTTCTGTTACGTTCCTGACTATTCTGACATGGAGCCGTCCACGGCTCCCGCACAATCCATAAGGTTTTTCCACGTGCCCACATCCATTTCCCACATGGACGGACCGCGAACCTGTCCGCACGCATACGGGAAACCGGGGCCCGTTTCGGATCATACGGGCCCGAAGGCGTCAAAGCCCCGCGTAGATCGCAGGAATGACCAGACTCAGCAGCATCGCCGCGGCGATGACGATGCACACCGTGCGCACCATGGTGCGGCGACGGCGTTCTCGCTGCTCGCGTTCGTCCCTGTAGTCACTCATACGCGCCACTATACCGGCTCGCCCCTACTTAGCGTTTCTTGCGAAACGCCTCGAAAATCACTTGTGGTAAGGTTCTCCGGCGTTGATTTTGTATGCGCGATAGATCTGCTCCAGCAGAATCACCCGCATCAGCTGGTGCGGGAACGTCATTTTGGAAAAGCTCAGCAGGTAGTCGGCTCGTTTGAGAATCGCGGGGTCGAGTCCCAATGAGCCGCCGATGATGAGTTGGATATGGCTGGTGCCGTGGAGTCCGAGGTCGTTGATTTTCGCGGCGAGCTGTTCGCTGGTGAGCTGCTTGCCTTCGATGGCGAGGGCGATGACGAACGCGTCGTCACGAATATGTTTGGCGATGCGTTCGCCCTCTTTGGCCTTGATCTGCCGTTCGAGTCCGTCGCTGGCATGCTCCGGTGTCTTCTCGTCGGCCACTTCGACGATGCCGAGCTTGCAATACCGGCCCAGTCGTTTCGAATATTCCGCGATGGCGTCGCGCAGATACTTCTCTTTGACCTTGCCGACGGTGATCAGTGTGATTTTCACGAGTTTCCTCTTGCGGAGAGCGCGGATGACGCTCTCCGCCATTCCGTTTTCAGTTCTTGTGGAGTTTCTCGTTGAGCTCGATGCCGGTCTTGCGGTAGCGCGCCTCGATGCGGCCGGACACGGAGTTGCGGATGAACAGGATGTTGTCCTTGCCGGACAGTTCGGCGCCCTTGACGGTTTCGAGCGGTTCGCCGGCGGCGACCTTGGCCTTGTCGTAGATGGTGACCTTGGTGCCGGCGGTGACGTACAGGCCTGCTTCGACCACGCAGTTGTCTCCCAGGGAGATGCCGATGCCGGCGTTCGCGCCGAGCAGGGAGTGCTCGCCGATGGAGTTCTTGAGCTTGCCGCCGCCGGACAGGGTGCCCATGATGGACGCGCCGCCGCCGATGTCGGAGCCGTTGCCGACCACGACGCCTTGCGAGACGCGGCCTTCGACCATGGAGACGCCGAGGGTGCCCGCATTGAAGTTCACGAAGCCGGCGTGCATGACGGTGGTGCCTTCGGACAGGTGCGCGCCCAGTCGCACGCGGTCGGCGTCGCCGATGCGCACGCCGGTCGGCACGACGTAGTCGACCATGCGGGGGAACTTGTCAATCGACAGCACGTTCACATCGACGTGCGGCGCCAACACGGCTCCGGACTGTCGGGTGGCGGCCATCACGTCAAGCTTGCGCAAAGCGAAATCGTCGACGGCGAACGGACCGTAGTTGGTCCACACCACGTTGTTGAGCTTGGCGAAGATGCCGTCGAGATTCAACGTGTTCGGCTTGGCCAGACGCATGCTCAGCAGGTGCAGACGCAGATAGGCGTCGGCGGCGTCCTCGATCGGCTCGTCCAGCTTGGACACGGTGAACACGGGCATGCGGCGCACGCCACGCGCGTCGGCCTCGTCATGCGCGATGGCGCCGAAGTTGTGATTCGGACGCGAGGTTTCAGCCGGAGCCTCGCCCAACGTGAGTTCCGGATACCACACGTCAAGGGTGTTGCCGGCCGCATCGATGCTTGCCAGACCCCAACCCCATGCGGTGCGCTGTTCAGTCATGTGTACGCTCCTTTGACCATGCCGGAGCCGTAGACCGGTTCCAGCGATTCGTTAGGTTCTTTCGTTCCTTGAAACACTGTAGCGGCAAGCCATGGCAGGCGCATGCGCACGTCCGAAACCGGAGCCGCGTGTCAATATCGTTCAGTGGCGCTGGTCCATCGGCACGTAATCGCGTTCCGTGTAGCCGGTGTACACCTGGCGCGGACGGCCGATCTTCGTGTTCGGATCGGCGAGCATCTCACGGTATTGCGCGATCCAGCCGGGGATGCGGCCCAACGCGAACAGCGTGGTGAACATGGACGGATCGAAGCCGATCGCACGGTAGATCAGTCCCGTGTAGAAGTCGACGTTCGGATACAGATGACGAGACACGAAGTAATCGTCGCTCAATGCGATCTGCTCCAGTTCGGTGGCCACGTCGAACAGCGCGCGCTCGTCCGCCGGCAGCTTCAGCGTGTCGGCGCGTTCCATGATCTTCTGCAGATAGGTCTTGGCGATCGCCGCGCGCGGATCGTACGACTTGTACACGCGGTGGCCGAGGCCGGAGATGCGATGCCCGTTGGCCTTCGCGTCCTCCACGAATTCCTTGACGGTTTTGCCGGAGTCTCGGATGGCCTTGAGCTGGCGGAGCACCGCCTCGTTGGCGCCGCCGTGCAGCGGGCCGGACAGCGCGTTGATGCCGGCCGCGACCGCGGAATACAGGTTGGCGTGCGCCGAACCGGCGATGCGCACCACGGACGTGGAGCAGTTCTGCTCGTGGTCGGCATGGATGATGAGCAGACGGCCAAGCGCGTGCACGTACAGAGGATCGGATTCGAACGGCTCATACGGCACGGCGAAGCACATGCGCAGGAAATCGTCAACATAGCCGCGCGAGTAGTCCGGGTACAGCATCGGCTCATCGCGACGGCGGCGGAAGATGTAGCTGACGATGGTGCGCGCCTTGGCCATGATGATGGTCGCCGCTTCGTCCAGCTGGTCGGAATCATTGATGTCCGTGGTGTCCGGGTAGAACGTGGCGAGCGCGTTGACCGCGGATGCCATCACACTCATCGGATGCGCGGTGCGCGGGAAGGAGCCCATGAACGTACGGAAGTCCTCCCCCACCATCGTGCGGTGGTTGATGTCGGAGATGAAACGGTCGTACTGGTCCTTGTTCGGCAGTTCGCCGTGACGCAGCAGCCAAGCGACTTCAAGGAAGTCGGACTGCTCGCACAGCTGCTCGATCGGATAGCCACGATAGCGCAGAATCGAGTTCTTGCCGTCGATGTACGTGATTTTCGATTCGCATTGCGCGGTGGTGAGGAAACCGGGGTCGAGTGTGACCCAGCCATCATTGCGCAGCGTGGACACCACGATGCCGTCCGCGCCCGCCGTGGCTTCGACCACCGGCAGGGTGAAGTCCTTGGATTCCACACTCAGATTGGCTGTGGCCATACTCGTTCGCTCCTTACCAGTTCAAAAAGTACCGCCCACTATATGGCATGCGCGTTTCGATATGTGGGTTCCGTCTCAAAACGGGCATGAAAAAACGGGCTGTGCGTAATCGCACAAGCCCGTTTTCATAAGGTTTTGGACTAGTCGCGGACGGTGAGGATCACCGGACCGTTTTCGGTGATGGCGATGGTGTGCTCGCTGTGTGCGCCACGGGAGCCGTCCTCGCTCTTCAGCGTCCAGCCGTCCTTCGGATCCTGGTAGATCTCGTCGGTGGTCTTGAGGAACCACGGTTCGATGGCGATGACCAGGCCCGGACGCAGCTTGTAGCCGTGATGCGCCTTGCCGTCGTTCGGCACGTGCGGATCGCCGTGCATGATATGGCCGACGCCGTGTCCGCCGAACTCCAGGTTGATCGGATAGCCGTATTCGCGTGCCACGTCGCCGACGGCGCAGGAGACGTCGCCCAGACGATTGCCCGGCTGAGCGGCTTCGATGCCGGCCGCCAAAGCCTCTTCGGTGCACTTGATCAGGCGCAGGTCGTCGGGATGCTGCGTGCCGACGCAGAAGCTGATGGCGGAATCCGCGACCCATCCGTCGACGTTGATCGCCAGATCGAGGCTGACCAGATCGCCGTCCTTCAGGTTGTAGTCGTACGGAACGCCGTGCAGCACGGCGTCGTTCACGGACGTGCAGATGTAGTGCGCGAACGGACCGGTGCCGAAATCAGGCGCATAGTCGACGTAGCAGGACGAGGCGCCCTTGCGGTCCACGATGCGCTTGTGGACGAATTCGTCGATTTCCAACAGATTGGTGCCGACCTTGGTGAATTCCTTCAGGTCGCGTAGGATGCCGCCGACGAAGCGGCCTGCGGGCTTCATCGCTTCAATCTCTTTAGGGGTTTTCAGTTCGATCATGCCTTCAACCCTACTTCGCGGGCCATACACCGGCGAACGATGTTCTCCTTTCTGTATTCCACCTTGCGTTCCACCCGAATATTCGATTCGAATACACGATGTTGTCACCAAAGATGGATAGTGTGAAGCCATGAACAACACTTCGAATTCTTTGGTTTCGGGTATCGATCCGGCATCGTTCTCCGCCGTGACCGGCCCGTCTCAGGACTTGTTCCGCTTCGTCAACGGCCCGTGGGTCGACATGTACCGTCTTCCCGACGACCGTTCCCGGTATGGTTCCTTCGACAAGCTCGCCGAGGATGCGGAAAACCAGATCCGCGACATCCTTGAAGAGGATGATTGCCCAGCCGTCAAGTCGCGCGCTTTGTACCATAGTTTCCTTGACGTCGATGCCATCGACGCGGCCGGACTCGCCGCCATCGAAGACCAGTTGGCTTCCATCGACGAGGCCGAAGACAAGGCCGCGCTCACCCGCGCGCTTGGCGCCATGAACCCGACCGGCGGTCCAGACCTGATCGGCATCGCCGTTTACGGAGATCCGGGAGCGCCGGAGACCAATGTCGTGCACATCGAACAGGACGGTTTGGATCTGCCGGACGAGGCCTACTACAGGGAAGACCATTACGCGCCAATCCGTGAGGCGTATGTCGAGATGGTCGCCAAGCAGCTGAAGAACGCGCATCTTGCGGCCGGTGACGAGGATGCCCATGCGCAGGCCAAGCGTTTCCTTGACGTGGAGACGCGCATCGCGGCGAACCATTGGGACAACGTGTCCACGCGCGATTCGGTGAAGACCTATAACCCGACGGATTACGCCGACCTGTGCGCCATGCTCGCCGATGTTGACCTGGACGCTTGGATCGACGCCTGGCAGAACGCTTACGACGCGACCACCGCGGCTGCCGTGCAGCCGTTGGATTTCCGCGGCTGTTTCAGCCACACGATCGTGCATGAGCCAAGCTTCCTCACCGGACTCAACGCGTTCTGGAAGGAAGCGTCGCTGGATGATCTCAAGCTGTGGGCCCGCGTGCATGTGGTGATCGGCTCCACATTGGAGCTTCCCCACGAATTCGACGAAACGAATTTCGACTTCTACGGCAAGACGCTGTCCGGGCAGAAGGAGCAGCGTGTGCGTTGGAAGCGTGGCGTCTCGCTGGTCAACGGCATCTGCGGCGAGGATGTCGGCCGCGAATACGTGAAGCGTCACTTCCCCGAAACCTCCAAGCAGCGTATGGAGCAGCTGGTCGGCAATCTCATCGACGCCTACCGTGTGTCCATCTCCAATTCCACTTGGCTTGGCGACGAGACCAAGGCCAAGGCATTGGAGAAGCTGTCCAAGTTCGTGCCGAAGATCGGCTACACGAACCATTGGCGTGACTATTCCGCGCTGGATGTGCGCGAGGACGCCGGCTTCGCCCAGAACATGCGTGCCGCGAACCTGTATGAGACCGGCTACCAGCTGGCCAAGGTGGGCAAGGCCGTCGACAAGGACGAATGGCTGATGAATCCGCAGACGGTGAACGCCTACTATGAGCCGTCCATGAACGTGATCGTGTTCCCGGCCGCCATTTTGCAGCCGCCGTTCTTCAACCCGGATGCCGAGGATGCCGCGAACTACGGCGGCATCGGCGCGGTGATCGGCCATGAGATCGGCCACGGTTTCGACGACCAGGGCTCGCAATACGACGGCGACGGCAAACTCAACGACTGGTGGACCGAAGAGGACAAGGCCAATTTCAAGGCGCTCACCCAGAAGCTCATCGACCAGTACAACGAGTTCGTGCCGACGCAGCTCGCCGAAAAGTATTCGGATGACCCGTCGAAGGCCCCTCATGTGAACGGCGCGTTGACCATCGGCGAGAACATCGGCGATTTGAGCGGTGTGAACATCGCTCTCAAGGCCTATGCGTTCGCTCTCGATGAAGCGGCCGGCCGCGGCAAGGATGGTTCCACGGAAGCCATCGAAGCCGCGCTTGCCGATGCTCCTGAAATCGACGGCTTCACCGGCCTGCAGCGTTTCTTCCTGAGCTACGCTTCGATTTGGCGCACTAAGAATCGCGACGAGTTGGCGGAGCAGTATCTGCAGATCGACCCGCACTCCCCCGCCGAATGCCGTACGAACGGCATCGCCCGTAATGTGGACCTGTTCCACAAGGCGTTTGGCGTGCAGCCCGGCGACGGCATGTGGCTCGCACCGGAGCAACGCGTGCGCATCTGGTAACAGGCCATGCCAGCGATCGCATAAGCGTCAGGCAATCGTCAGAAGCCATCGCCGCCGAATTCCTCACGTAGGGGTTCGGCGGCGTTGCTATCCGCACCGGCCTGCGAGCCGCCTTGCTCGTCAACGCCGGAACTCTGCCCGCCCATCGCATTGACTGAAGTTTCGCCCCGCTGTTGGGCGGCTTGCACATATGGATCACGTCCTAAAGCCTGTCCAGGCTGCGCGTCTTGCTGGCCGGAATCGTTTTTCTTGGCGAGTTTGCGGAAGGTGGAGACACCGTAGCTCAAATCATGCCCCGCCGCATTCGCTTCCATGACGAGTTTCGACTGTTGCTTGCCGTTCTGGTCCACCCAGCTTTCCGCCGCCAGCACGCCGGTCACGATGACCGGTTCGCCTTTTTTGAACGATTGGCAGATGCTTTCGGAAAGGCCTCGATATGCCTTCACCGTGATCCATGTGGTGGGCAGGTCCTTCCACTGTTGCGTTCGGCCATCGAAATAATGTCTGGTGCTGGCCAGCCGGAATGAGCTGGCATGCGGCATGCCTTCCCGATTGAATTGCGTGGGCTGGCCGCCCACATATCCCGTGATGGTGAGGAGACCCTGCTGCTGCGCCATGTTTGGCCCTTTCTGTTTGACGAATGATGGACCGCGGAAAGCGCCGTTGACGGCACGGAAGCGACAGGCAGTGAGGTGGATTTATGGTGAGAGAGGGTAAACTGCATGCCCTTCCCGCATCTTCACGTTTCCGCGGTAAGACCACTATCGCCGAACGTTCCATCCGTCTGCAAGCCCAACCGGAGAATGTGGATAACTTGAGATCGTCGGGCGAGTCGTGGATTGTCGGTGGATAATTTCGACTTATCCACCGACATCCACAATCCTCATGTGCGTGAGATGCGCACGGTATTCCCCATGAAAAACAAAAAACGGAAGACCACCTGCTTGATGGTCTTCCGTTGCCGTATGTCGTTCGTCGGATCAAACCGACGCGCTACGGATTGCCGTATGTCACTTGAGCAGTGCAGCGACGCGGTCCGCGATCGCCTGCGCGGCGTCCGCGACCGGCACCGCTTCGGCGTTCTCACCGTTGCGGTCGCGCACTTCGATGGTGCCGTTGTTGACGGTGTCGCGGCCGGCGACGGCGATGATCGGCACGCCGATGAGTTCGGCGTCCTTGAACTTGACGCCCGGAGACACCTTCTTGCGGTCGTCGAAGATGACTTCGATGCCCTTGGCCTCAAGCTCACCGATCAGCTGTTCTGCGGCTTCGAACGCGGCCGCATCCTTGCCGGTGGCCACGACGTGCACCTGTGCCGGCGCGATGACTGCCGGCCACGCCAGACCCTTCTCGTCGTGATGGGTTTCGGCGATGCAGGCCATCACACGGGAGACGCCGATGCCGTAGGAGCCCATCCACACCGGAACGGTCTTGCCGTTCTGGTCGAGCACCTTCAGGCCGAGCGCGTTGGAATACTTGAGGCCCAGCTGGAACACCTGGCCGATTTCCACGCCGCGCTCGAAGCTCAGCGGGCCGGAACCGTCCGGGCTCATGTCGCCATGACGTACCTGCACGGCTTCGACGGTGCCGTCGGCCTCGAAATCGCGGCCGTACACCAAATCGTAGTAATCCACGTCCTGCTCGTCGGCGCCGGTGAACCATGCGGAACCGCGTGCCACGTGCGCGTCGATCAGGTAGCGCAGCGCGTCACCGGTCTCGGACGCGTTCTCGGCCTTCTTTCCGTCGCGCGCCTGCGGGCCAAGCGCCATCGGTCCGATGTAGCCCTTGACGAGTTCCGGATGCTTCTTCAGATCCTCGTCGGTGGCTTCCTCGATCTCGGCCGGGGTGAACTGCGCCTCAAGACGCTTCATGTCGACGGTACGGTCGCCCGGAACGCCTACGACCACGAGCTCGCGCCACGGCTCGTCGTGGTCTTCGTCCTGCGGATGCATGACGGCGATGACGACGTTCTTCAGAATGTCGGAGGCCTGCCAATCGCGGCCGTCGGAACGAGGATGGTTGGCGTTGGCGAATTCGACCATCTTGTCGATGGTGGCCGCGTCCGGGGTCGGGCGCTTTTCGGCTGCCGGCGTTGCGGTAAAGTCGATGGCTTCCGGTTCCGGAGTGGTCAGCGCCTCGACGTTCCAGGCCTTGCCGGACGGCGACTGGGCGAAGGTGTCCTCGCCGATCTCCATCGGAGCCAGGAACTCCTCGGATTCGAAGCCGCCCATCGGGCCGGCCATGGCGTGCACCGGCACGTACTTCAGGTCGAGACGGTTGAAGATGCGCTCGTATGCGCCGCGCTCGTCCATGTATGCCTTGACGAGGCCTTCCTTGTCGAGGGTGAAGGAGTAGGCGTCCTTCATGATGAACTCGCGGCCGCGGATCAGGCCGGCGCGCGGACGGAACTCGTCGCGGTACTTGGTCTGGATCTGGTAGAGGGTCACCGGCAGGTCCTTGTAGGAGGAGTACAGGTCCTTGACCAGCAGGGTGAACATTTCCTCATGGGTCGGGGCCAGCAGGTAGTCGGCCTCGTGGCGGTCCTTCAGACGGAAGATGTTGTCGCCGTATTCCTCCCAGCGGTGGGTGGCCTCATACGGCTCGCGCGGCAGCAGTCCGGAGAAGTGGACTTCCTGGGCGTCGATGGACGCCATCTCCTCGCGGATGATGTTCTCGATCTTGTTCAGGACATTGAGGCCCAGCGGCAGCCAGGTCCAGATGCCCGGAGCGGCCTTGCGCAGGTAGCAGGCGCGCTGCAGCAGCTTGTCCGACACGACGTCGGCATCGGCGGGGTCCTCGCGCAGGGTGCGCAGGAACATGGTAGACATACGAAGTGCTTTGGTCATACGTTCCAAATTACTCAGGTAAGCCGACTTGGATGCGCCACACGTCCTCGAATCGCACACCAATACGCGAAAAACGTTATTTATAGAGTTATAAATAAGTCTAAAGCCGTTTCTATGATACTGGAATCAGCACCATATCGCTTCATAAGGAAAGGACGCAGCATGCGTCACGTCACCGCGCACATTTCGATTTGGAACGAACTCGGCTGGATCGGCATCATCTGCTATTTCGTCTTCGCGGCGGCAGCGCCGGAAGTGCTGACCGAAGGCAACCAATGGATCGTCCTGTGCCTGGCCGTATTGTGCGTCACGTTGATTTCCCCGCCATGGAAGAAGCCGTTCAATGCGATTGCGCTGGCCGGCATGGTGATATGGATCATCGTCACGCGGGCGATTCCAGGTCTTGAGTTCCTGCAGCGCAACCCGCTTTGGTTGCTCGTCGGACTGGCCTGCGTGATCGCCAGCTGTTGGGACCCCGATCCGGAAAGCGTCGAGGACGAAGTTGAGCTCGACCCGGATCTTGCGCGTTCCCTGCAGGCGATGGGCTGATATTTAGCAGCGGGTCAGAACAGCACGTCCTGCGCGAATTCGTCATCCTCACCGGCCGGTTGCGGCATGCGGGCGCGGAATGCTCCGACACCGTCGGAGGCAAGCGTATCGGCGGCCTGAGCCGACTCCAATCGCAATTGTCCATCAAGACGGACCGCGTCCGGTGAGACCAGGAACATGCGCTCGTTGACGCCTTGCAGATACAGGCCGTCGAGCCCTTCCACTCGCGACAGCGCCACGTATCCCATGCCCGGCGCGAATGTGCGTCGCAAATCCATGACGGCACGATCGAGCGTCATGCCTTGCGATTTGTGGATGGTGATCGCCCACGCGCAGCGCAACGGCACCTGTTTGACCGTGGCGAGCACGGCATCGCCGTCCTGCATCTGCCAGGAATTCGGCTTCATGGTGACGATGTTGCCGTTTTCGAATTCGACGATCGGCCAGCCGCCCTGCGATTGCGTGGTGAATCCACGCACGGTGCCGAGCGACCCGTTGACGTACTGGTGGTCGGTGTCGTTGCGCACCGCCATCACGGCCGCGCCCGTTTTGAGGTACAAGCGTTCGGGAGCGAGCATGTTCTTTTTGAGCCGTTCCACCAGATTCGCCGCGCCCTCGGATTCGGCGAGGTATTCGTGCGGTTCCTCCTTGATTTCGAACAGGCGCAGGTCATTAAGCGCGTCGGCCTGCCTGTTGACGGGGAACAGGTTCACCGCCTGCTGCCCGGGTTCCGGAATGGCCCCCAACCGGGTCAGCAGCACATTGCGGTCGCCATCGTCCACCGCGCCTTCGCGAATGTCGGTCAGCACGTTCAACAGCTGGCCGTCATCCTGACGATGCTGTTCGGTCAGATAGCAGACAACGGGGTTCAATTCGCGCCATACCAACGATTCGGTGACGAAACCTTCGGGATTGAGTCCGGCGCGCATGTACCGTTCGCGACTGGCCAGATATTCGGCGGACGGCGCGATCAGGTCGTTGTTGCGTCCCGATACCGAAACCGGCGGCAGCTGGAAAAAATCGCCGGACAACACCACCTGCAGCCCGCCGAACGGACGTTCGTCGCGGCGGATGATGCGGCAGATCCGGTCAACCATGTCGAACAGCCACGCGTGCAGCATGGAGACCTCGTCGATGATGAGGATGTCGGCTTCCTGCAGCTTGCGTTTGCGGCGTGTGCGAACGGTTTTAACCAGATTGTCGGTCAATGCCGTGGCCAAGCCGATGCCGCTCCAGGAATGGATGGTGGTGCCGTTGATATGCGTGGCAGCGATGCCCGTGGATGCGGTGACGGCCACGGATGCGCCGTCGGCACGCGCCTGCCGTATGAATTCGTTGAGCACGTAGGTTTTGCCGGCACCGGGCGCGCCCGTCAGGAACACGCTTGCGCCGGAACCCAGAATCGCAAGCGCCTCGGATTGCCTCATTACGCCACCTTCTTTACATCACCGCGCCCCATGCAACGAAATCGTCAGGCAACCAGCCTGTCCACAACCTTGAGCACACCGTGCTCGACGTTCGACGGTGCGATGTAGCGCGCGGCGGCCTTCAAATCGGGGTGCGCGTTGCCCATGGCGAACGACCAGTCGCCCGCCTCAAGCATGAGCAGATCGTTGAGGTAGTCGCCGAACACCGCCGTCTGCGCGGGTGTGACGCCGAGCACGCGCTGCAACGCCTCGACGCCCTGCTTTTTGTCGGTTTCGATGTTCATGATGTCCACCCACAGTTTGCCGGAGACGACCACCTGGTAGTCCGCGCGCAGATGTGTGAGCTTTTCGTTGGTGAATCGTTCGGAGCCGTCAAGGTCGAGGATCGCGAGTTTCAGAACGATTTCGGCGTCGCCGTCAGGGGTGTAGGCGGACGGTTCCTGCGCGAAGTCGAGCACTTCGTGCAGATCGTCCACGATGCTCAGCGCCGCGTAGTATTTGCCGACTTCATCGAGGAACGGCTTGTCGGAACGCTGCACGTATGCCGATTTGAGGCCACACACCACCAGTCCCACGTTATGCTCGCCGGAGGCAGCGGCGTCGGCGACCAGGTCGATGACGTGACGCGTGACGTCCAAATCGACGCCATGCACTTCCACGACTTTGTCGTCGAGCGCCACCACATTGCCGTTTTCCGCGATATAGGACAGTTCTCCCCCGTCGAGAATCTCCGCGGCTTTGTCGGCGAACATGTTGCGCAGCGTGGCGTATTGGCGTCCGGACGCGGGCACGAATTCGACGCCACGGCGTTTGAGCCGGGCGAGCATGGGCCAGAATCCGTCGGGGATTCGGCTTCGTTCGTCAAGTAACGTGCCGTCCATGTCGGCGACCACAAGGCGGATATCCTGCGGTTGGCCGATGGTGGTCCAATCAGCTGCGGTCATGCGGTTCCTCTCGCTGGAGTCGTGCTGTCAGTCCTTGTTGAGCAGGCTGGTTTCCTGGATTTCAGAGGCGATGGCCTTCGCCTCCGCTTCGCTCGGACCGGGCACCGGGGCCATGAACGCCTTGCGGTAGTAACGCAGTTCGTCGAGCGATTCGATGATGTCGGCGAGCGCGCGGTGGCCGCCGTTCTTCGGCGGACGGTTGAGGTAGACGGCCGGATACCAGCGGCGGGCGAGTTCCTTGAAGGTGCTCACGTCGATGGTGCGGTAGTGCAGGTTCTCCATGAGTTCCGGCATGTAGTGGTCAAGGAACTTCTTGTCGGAGCCGATGGTGTTGCCGGCGAGCAGCGGCTTGACGCCGGCCGGAGTGAATTTCCTGACGTATTCGATGACCTTGGCTTGCGCTTCGTCGAGGCTCAGACCGTGTTCCCATTCGTTGATCAGGCCGGAACGGGTGTGCATGGCGCGCACGAAGTCATTCATGTGGTCGACAGCCTTCTGACTGGGCTTGATCACATAGTCGACACCTTCGTCGAGCACGTTCAGGTCGAAGTCGGTCGGCACCACGGAAACCTCGACGAGCTCGTCGCCGCCGAAGATATCCAGGCCGGTCATCTCGCAGTCGATCCAGATCAGACGTGAGCCTTCGGACGTGTATGTTTCGCCATCGTGTGCATCTACCATCGTTGCCTCTTTCGATTGGTCCGCGGTCGCGCCCTCTGCGCAGGCCGAACATATGAAGATACCGCAGGGTAGGTACGTCGGACCGTCATCGTTGGAAAACGGTCGTTGGAAACAGGAAAGCCGTCCGCGCCCAAATGGAGGGACGCGGACGGCTGGAGCGCGCTGCCGGTTCGATGGTTCAGCGCACGAGTGCGGTATCCGGCACGGACACCCTCAGATCGGGGCATCCTGCGTGCGGTCAATCGGCCAGTTTGAGCCAAGCGCTGGTATCTTGCGGCAGCTTGCCATCGTCGGTAAGCGGTCCTGATGTCAGCAGCACTTCGCCTTGCGGCAACGTGATCGGTTCTTCGCCGAAGTTGGTGATCGAGGCCCAGCCGTTGGCACGGCGGTACGCGATGGTGCCACCCGGGAAACCGTTGGCGCCGTCATGCGCCTTGCCGGGCTGGTCTTCCGGAAGCCATTCGAGACTCAGGTCGGTGGTCTGCAACTCATGTCGCAATGCCAGCACGCGGCGGTACAGGTTCAGCATGGAATCCGGGTCGGCCGATTCGACATCGACCGCGAAATCCTTGTACCACTTGGGTTGCGGCAGATGCGGCTCGGCCTTCGCGTCTGCCGGCGAGAATCCGAAGGAGCCGCCATGGCCGAACTCATCGTTCGGATCGTCCAGCTGCGGAGCGTCGGCCGCAACCCACGGCAGCGGCACACGGCAGCCGTCACGGCCTTTGGTGCTGGCGGAACGGGAGGTGCGCCATGCGGACGGATCCTCCAGCTCATCCCACGGAATGTCGGCCACTTCGAACAGGCCGAGTTCCTCGCCTTGATACACGTAGGCGGAGCCGGGCAGCGCCATCTCCATCATGATCGCGGCGCGGGCGCGCTTGGTGCCGAGCGCGCGGTCCTCCCGGTATGTGGTGCCGTCGCGCAGCAGCCAGTCGAGCGGCAGTCGATGGTATTCGCCGGTCGGCACCTGGGGCAGCGCGTAGCGGGTGGCATGGCGGACCACGTCATGGTTGCTCATCACCCAAGTGGCGGTGGAACCGGACCGTTCGGCGCTTTCCAGACCTTCCTCGATGGCGAGGTGCATGTCGTCGCGGATCCAATCCTTCTTGGCGAACTCGAAGTTGAAGATCTGGCCGAGATCGTCCGGGGAGGCGTACAGATGCTGGCGGCTTGGTCGGACCCACGCCTCAGCCACGGCGAACGCCGGCGGATCGTACTCGTTGAACACCTTGCGCCACTCGTGGTAGATGTCGTGCACTTCGTCGCGGTCGATCACCGGATGGGAGCCGTCTTCGGGCTGATCGTTGGTGCACCAGACCACATAATCGTCCAGATCATCGCGGTCGAGATCCTTGGCCAGGCCGTGCGCCACGTCCACGCGGAAGCCGTCGGCACCGTGGTCAAGCCAGAAACGCAGGGTTTTGATGAAATCGGCGCGCACGTCCTCGTTTTTCCAGTTCCAGTCCGGCTGTTCCTTGGTGAACATGTGCAGATACCATTGGCCGTCGGGCACGCGCGTCCATGCAGGGCCGCCGAAGTGGTTCTGCCAGTTGGTCGGCGGCTCGTCGCCGTTCGGTCCCTTGCCGTCGCGGAAGATGTAGCGGTCGCGTTCCAGCGAGCCGGGTTTCGCGGCCAACGCGGCCTTGAACCATTCGTGCAGGTTGGAGCTGTGGTTCGGCACGATGTCCACGACGATTTTGATGCCGTCGGCATGCGCGGCTTTGGCGAGCGCGTCGAAATCGTCCATGGTGCCGAGTTTCGGATCGACGTTGCGGTAGTCGTCCACGTCATAGCCGCCGTCGGCCAGCTGGGACGGGTAGAACGGGCTCAGCCAGATGGCGTCGACGCCCAGTTCCTTCAGATACCCGATTTTCTCGGTGACGCCGGCGATCTGGCCGAGGCCCTCGCCGCGGGAATCCTTGAAGGAACGTGGATACACCTGGTAGACCACGGCCTGCTTCCACCACAGCGACGGATCGTTGACTTCGGTCATGTTGTCCCCTTTCATACAAACGCTTGTGCACCGTGCGCACGTATCACAACTCCGTACGTAGAACGATTTTCGTTGATTTTCCTACGATGGTTATGTTGTGTTGTGTAGCTTCGTTGCTGTTATCGCATTGCTTGACATAATCAATAATAACGCTTGTGCAAAAAAGCGCAAACCACAGGAGGCAGAACAAGGTGGCAGCACTTCAAAAAGCAAGCAATAACAACACCTGAAGCCATGCAAGCGTTTTTACAAAAGCAGCGTGTCGTGATAGAGTGAAGCAGTCGCGGGCAACCGACCGCCCGCATAGTCCACCCTAAGGAGCCATCCGACCATGCCACGAACCACCATCGCAGACGTAGCCCAGGCAGCCGGAGTGTCCGTCTCCACCGTGTCCCGCGCGCTTCGCGGGCTCGACAGGGTCAGTCCCGAAACCAGGGAACGCATCGAGCAGGAGGCGAAGCGCCTGCATTTCTCCTTTTCGAAAAGCGCGTCGTCCCTGGCGTCCGGCAAAACCATGCGAGTCGCCGTGCTGCTGCCGAACGAAATCAGCAGCTGGTTCAACGCCCACGCCTTCGAAGGCATTTACGAGGTGATGTCGAAGGCCGGATACGACATCGTTCCTTACATCGTGTGGACGCAGGACGATTTGGATGCGTTTTTCCAAAATCTTCCGGGCAACCGCAACGTCGACGCGGTCATCGAGGCGTCATTTGACTTCGACGAGGCGAAGAAGCAGGTGCTTGGCGATCTGACCATTCCGGTGGTCGGCATGAACGCGCCGAGCACGCACGGTCTCGACGCCGGCGTCGCCATCGACGACGAGGCTTCCATGGCGACGATTGTACGGTTCCTCAAATCGTTAGGGCATAAGACGCTCGCCTACATCGAACAGCCCATCAACACCACGCCGTTCGTCTGCTCCGACAGGCTGCGCAAGAAGGGATTCAGCGAAGCCTCACAAGCTTGCGGTTACGCGGATGAAGACATCATCGTCATGCCGTCACTATCCCATATCGATGCTCGCAGCGAGCAGGACATCTATTCCGGCATCGTCGCGCAGCTGCTCAGCGCTCCAAAGCAGCCGACCGCCATCTGCGTCTCCGTCGACGCCGTGGCCGCTCCCCTGCTGAAGGAGCTGCGGCGCATGGGATGGCGCGTGCCACAGGACGTGTCGCTGGTCGGATTCGATGATGACGACACCGCCACCGCATTGGATCTGACCACCATGCATCAGGATCCGGCGGAAATCGGCCGTATCGCTGCACGTAAGACGCTTGCGCTGCTCAATGGCGAGACGCTTGACGAGCCGTTCACCGTCATGCCGACGTCGCTGGTGCTGCGTGGCACCACGGAACGCGTAAGTTGACGTTCATACGGTGCCATCGACATGGCTCAATTAACTAAACGTCACTAGACCAATAGCTGCCGAAAACGCACGAAACCCGTCCAGCGGCATTCCTGCCACCGGACGGGTTTCGTATTATCTAGCGTTTAGTCGCGTCGTATGCGTTTCGCGCGGTATTCGCCAATCACTGACGGCCGGAGTAGTTCGGCGCCTCGGCGGTCATGACGATGTCGTGCGGATGGGATTCGCGCAGGCCAGCGTCGGTGATGCGGATGAAGCGTCCACGTTCCGGCATTTCGGAGATGTTGTGCGCGCCAATGTAGAACATGGACTGGTGCAGGCCGCCGATCATCTGGTACAGCACGGCGTTGAGCGGTCCGCGGTACGGCACTTCGCCTTCGACACCTTCCGGAACGACCTTGTCGTTGGAGGTGACGTCGGCCTGGAAGTAACGGTCCTTGGAGTAGGACTTCTTGCCACGCGGAGCCATGGCGCCCAGGGAGCCCATGCCACGGTACAGTTTGTACTGCTTGCCGTGCAGGAGCACCTTCTCGCCCGGAGCTTCCTCGCAGCCCGCGAGGGTGCCGCCGAGCATCACGGAGGATGCGCCGGCCACGAGGGCCTTGGCGATGTCGCCGGAGTAGTGGATGCCACCGTCGGCGATGCACGGCACGCCAGCGGCGCGGCAGGCCTGGGCGGCCTCGTACACGGCGGTGAGCTGCGGGACGCCGACACCGGCGACCACGCGGGTGGTGCAGATGGAGCCCGGGCCGACGCCAACCTTGACGGCGTCGACGCCGGCGTCGATCATGGCCTGCGCACCCTGGCGGGTGGCGACGTTGCCGCCGATGATGTCCACGCCATTGAACGCGGAATCGGACTTCAGGCGGCGAATCATGTCGAGAGCCAGCTTGGCCTCACCGTTGGCGGTGTCGACGACAAGCACGTCCACGCCGGCTTCCATCAGAGCGGAAGCACGGTTGTAGGCGTCGCCCAGGAAGCCGATGCCGGCGGCGACGCGCAGACGGCCCTGCTCATCCTTGGTGGCGTCCGGATACTGTTCGGTCTTGACGAAATCCTTGACGGTGATCAGACCGGTCAGGTGGCCTTCGGAATCGACCAGAGGCAGCTTCTCGACCTTGTGCTTGGCCAGCAGGTCGTGCGCGTCTTCCTTGGAGATGTCGGACGGACCGGTGATGAGATTTTCGCGGGTCATGACCTCGGAGACCTTCAAACGGTCGTAATCCTCGGAAGCGATGAAACGCATGTCACGGTTGGTGATGATACCGACGAGCTTGCTGTCCTTGTCCACGACCGGCAGGCCGGAGATGTGGAAACGGCCGCACAGCTTATCGAGATCGGCGAGGGTCACGTCCGGGCTCACGGTGAGCGGATCGTTGATCATGCCGGATTCGGAACGCTTGACGATGTCGACCTGGGCGGCCTGGTCGTCGATGGAAAGGTTGCGGTGCAGCACGCCGATGCCGCCGTTGCGAGCCATGGCGATGGCCATGTCGGATTCGGTGACGGTGTCCATCGCGGCGGAGATCGCCGGGACCTTCATCGTGATGTTGCGTGTGAGATGGGTGGTGGTGTCCACTTCGGACGGAATGACGTCCGTCTCGTTCGGCAGCAGCAGCACATCGTCATAGGCGAGGCCAAGCTGGGCGAAAATCGGAGGAAGTGGGGCGAACGTGGAATCTGCATTCATATCAGGAATTGTAGCCATAGACCCACTATATGAACGTGGGCTGACTTACTGCGACACGGCGCGAAAAGCCGAAATTATCAATCGTAATAAAAGCTGCTTATATCGTTTGGCAAAGCGTTTCATCAGTTTTTCTTGCGATTGCGCCGGACGGACGATCAGCGTCCACCGCGCGTTTTGTCGCCGCGCGCGCGTCCGACCGACGCGTGTTGCGCATCGGTTCCGGAGATTGCGTTTTCCTCACGGATTTCGGGAATGCGGTGTTTCAGATACGGGTACATCGTGGCGACCGTCAGCAGCGCCGCCGCAATGAGGAAGCCAATCAGCACATACTGCGCTTTGAAGAACAGAATCATGATCGAGCCGAATGCGATCAGCGACGCCCACCCCCAGAGAATCAGCACCGCGCCCTGCACGGTGTGTCCGATGCGCAGCATGCGGTGGTGCAGGTGCATGCGATCGGGATGCATCGGCGACTGGCCTTTGCTCAACCGCCGCACGATGGCAAGGCACATGTCGAGAATCGGCAGGAACAGCACGAGCATCGGCAGCAGAATCGGCATGAACACCGGCAGGTAGATGCTGGCGTGGATGGATGCCGGGTCGAGACGGCCGGTCATGACGATCGACGCGCAGGTGATCAGGTAGCCAAGCAGCATGGAACCGGAGTCGCCCATGAACAGTTTTGCGGGATGCCAGTTATGCAGGATGAAACCGACGCAGGTGCCGACCATGGCGATGTCGATCAGCGTTGCCATGGATGCGTACGACGGCGAGCTTCTTGCGATGATGTACGAATAGATGGCGAAGGCGATGCCGCCGATCGCGACGATGCCCGAAGCGAGGCCGTCAAGACCGTCCACGAAGTTGACCGCGTTGATGGACGCGACGATAAGGAACGCGGTGATGGCCATCGACAGGCTCGGCGACGCGGTGACGAGCGAGCCGAGAGGCAACGAGATGATCTGCAGGCCGCCCCAGGCCACAAACACGGAGATGAGCAGCTGACCGGCGAGTTTGAGCATCCAGTCAAGGTCCCACAAATCGTCGGCCATGCCCAGTAGGCTGATCATGATGGCGCCGGCTAGAATCACCCATGCCTGATGCGATTGGGCGAACAGGCCTTCGATGAAAGGGATGCGAGAGGCGAACAGCATGGCAACGGTGAAGCCGATAAGCATGCCCAGTCCACCCATGCGTGGCGTCGGCACGGTATGCACGTCGCGTGCACGCACTTCGCCGACTGCGCCGATTTCGATGGCGATGTGCCGGATCAGCGGCGTGAGCAGATAGGTGACGCCACCTGCGACCGCGGCAATGAACAGGTAGATTCTCATGCGCCCAAAGCACCGCCATTCAGTGTTAAAGCCTTACGGATGACCAGCTCGCGAATCACTCCCTCCCGAAGAATCGCGATGCCGTCGCGCTCGTGCGGGTCGGCTGCAACCACCGTGGACGATACATGTCCCGGAGTCGCTCCCCCGTCCAAATACAGATCCACCGCATCTCCCAGCGCGTCCGCGGCTTCCTGCACCGTTTGTGCGCTTTCCTCGCCGGAACGGTTGGCGCTGGTGGCGGCCAACGGCCCGGTGGCTCGCAGAATACGCAGCGCGACCGCGGAATTGGGGATGCGCACGCCCTGTGTGGCTTTGCCGGTTGTCGGATCATGACGCAACGTGGCAAGCGAACAGTCGTCTTCCGCTTCCGCTATCGGCGAAAAAGCGCCCGGCATGAACATGGCGGCCAGACGGTTGAGCGGCACCGGCAAGGTCAGATGCAGCTTCTCCATGCTTTCGATTGACGGCAGCAACACCTGCAACGACTTGTATTTCGGTCGTTGTTTGGCTGCGAACACCTTGCGGATCGCCTCGATGTTACGCGGATCGCAGGCGACGCCGTACACCGTGTCAGTGGGGATGACCACCAATCCGCCATCATGGATGATTTCAACGGCCCGGGCAAGGGATTCGTCGTTTACTGTGCAAATCTCGCTCATGACACCTCCCTTTCAGCCAGTCAACTTACCTATTGTAAGGCATGGCTCGATGGCGCGCCCGAATGGAGGGAACACGACCGGCGAATATTCCATCGGATATAGAAAAAGCCCTGTCGGTTTGGATGCGTCCAAGCCGACAAGGCGGATACGGCACGAATCAGGCGCCCAGATACGCCTTGCGCACCTGCTCGTTATTGAGCAGTTCCTTGGCGTCGCCTTCCATCGTGATACGGCCGGTTTCCAGCACGTATGCGCGGTCGGCGATCGACAGCGCCATCTTGGCGTTCTGCTCGACCAGCAGAATCGTGATGCCCTGCTCGTGCAGCTTGCGGATGATGGAGAAGATCTCCTTGACGAGCTTCGGGGACAGGCCCATGGACGGCTCGTCCATGAGGATCGTCTTCGGATGGCTCATCAGCGCGCGGCCCATCGCCAGCATCTGCTGCTCGCCGCCGGACAACGTGCCGGCCTTCTGGTTACGGCGTTCCTTCAGACGGGGGAACAGACCGTAGACCATGTCGAGGTCCTTCTTGAGGTCCGACTGGTCCTTCAGGCTGAACGCGCCCATCTCCAGGTTCTCTTCGACGCTCATGCGTGTGAAGACGTGGCGCCCTTCCGGAATGTGCGCCATACCGAGGGTCACGATCTTGTTGTTGTGGGTTTTCAGCAGATCCACTCCGTTGTACATCATGGAACCGGATTTCGCCGGTACCAGACCGGTGATGGTGTGCAGCGTGGTGGTCTTGCCTGCGCCGTTCGCGCCGATCAAGGACACGATCTCGCCGTCGTTGACGGTGAAGCTGATGTCCTTGACGGCTTCGATGGCACCGTACGAAACGGAAAGGTTCTTGACTTCCAGCATCAGGCTTCCTCGCTTTCGTGCTTGGCATCGTCGCTGTCGGTATCGTCGTCGGAACCCAGGTATGCGGAGATGACCTGCGGGTTGTTGGCGATCTCGTCCGGTGCGCCGGCGGCGATGGTGCGTCCGTAGTCGAGCACCTGGATGCGCTGGCAGACGTTCATCACCAGGCTCATGTCATGCTCGATCAGCAGGATGGCGATGCCGAAGCGGTCGCGGATGGTGTTGATGCAGTTGAGCAGGTCCTCGGTCTCCGTCGGGTTCATGCCTGCTGCCGGCTCGTCGAGCAACAGCAGTTTCATGCCGGTGGCGAGGGCGCGGGCGATTTCCAGCTTGCGCTGGGCGCCGTACGGCAGGTTCGCCGCTTCGGTTTCGGCCAGGCCTTCTAGTCCGAAGATCTTGAGCAGGTCGATGGCTTTGGCGTGCATCTCGCGTTCCTGCTTCCAGAATTTCGGCGTGCGGAAAATCGCGCCGCCCATGTGGTAGCTGAACGATTCGTTGAATGCGACCAGCACGTTCTCCTCCACGGTCATCTGGCCGAACAGGCGGATGTTCTGGAAGGTTCTGGCGATGCCGGCGCGCACCACCTGGTATGTCTTCTTGCCGTTCATGCGTTCGCCGTCCAGGAAGAACTCGCCTTCCGTGGGCTGGTACACGCCGGTCAGCAGGTTGAACACGGTGGTTTTGCCGGCGCCGTTCGGGCCGATCAGGCCGACGAGCTCGCCGGAGTTGATGGTCATGTTGAAGTCGGATACGGCTTTGAGGCCTCCGAAGGTGATGCCGAGATGTTCGGCTTTCAGGATGGGCTCGCTCATGCCTGCGCCTCCTTGGTGTCGGCGGCCGTCTCGACGGTTTCGTCCGTCTTGGCGGTGTCCTTGGCTGCCTTGGCGGTGGATTCAGCCTGCTTCGACTTGCCGTGCGCCTTGACCTTCATCGGGTAGAACAGCTTGTTGATGGTCTTGGTCAGGGAGAATTCCCAGTTGCCGAAGATGCCCTGCGGGCGGAAGATCATGATGAGCACCAGCGCCACCGAGTACACGAGCATGCGGTAGGTGGAGAAGGCGCGCAACAGCTCCGGCAGGATCGTCAGCGCGATGGCGGAGACGATGGAACCTGTCAGCGAGCCCATGCCGCCGAACACGACCATGATCACGTAGTTGATCGATTGCAGCCATCCGGCCATCGCGGGGTTCAGCGAGCCGATGTACTGGGCGAAGATGCCGCCGGCGATGCCCGCGAAGAACGCGGAGATAGCGAACACGAGCACCTTCATGTAGGTGATGTTGATGCCGGACGCGCTTGCCGCGATCTCGTCGTCGCGGATGGCCTTGACGGCACGGCCGTAACGGGAGCGGGCGAACATGAACAGCAGCACGACGGTGACGACGGTGATCCAGAACACGACGTACAGGTTGGCGAGTCGGTCGATGCCGATCAGCGCCTGGCCGGCCGCGCCCTTGTCGAGGCCCATGCCGCCGGCGACCTTCAGGTTCTGGATGATCACGCGGATGATTTCGCCGAAGCCCAGCGTGATGATGGCGAGGTAATCGCCATGCAGACGCAGTGCCGGAATGCCGACCAGGATGCCGAAGATGCAGGCGACCACGCCGCCGGCGAGCGTCGTCAGCAGGAATCGCAGCGTCGGATCCATCGCAACGCCGTTGGCGACGAGCAGCTTGCTCAGCAGGGCCGCGCTGTACGCGCCGATCGCTTCGAAGCCGCAGCAGCCCAGCGTCAGCTGGCCGAGCACGCCGATGGTGAGGTTCAGAGAGGTGGTCATGATGATGGCGATGCAGCTTGTCATCATGATGCCCTTGATGTAGGTGCTGGCCATGCCGGATTCGCATACACCCATCAGAATGCCGAACAGCACGACGATGCCGACCGCGCACATCAGATAGGACTGTTTGGTGGAAAGCATTGATTTCTTCATGAGGTCACACCTTCTCGGTTTCCGGTTCGCCCATCAGGCCGGACGGCTTGACCAGGAGCACGATGATGAGGATGCCGAACACAATGGCGTCGGAGAACGCGGACGTGATCACGCCGCCGGTGATGGTGCCGATGTACGCCTTGGTCAGGCTTTCGACCACGCCGATCACCAGACCGCCGACCATGGCGCCCGGGATGGAGCCGATGCCGCCGAGCACGGCCGCGACGAAGGCCTTCAGGCCCAGCATCGCGCCCATCATCGGGGACACCTGCGGATAGGAAACGCAGTACATCAGCGATGCGACGGCGGCGAGGCCCGAACCGATGGCGAACGTGAGCGTGATGGTGGAGTTCACGTTGATGCCCATCAGGATCGAGGCCTCCTTGTCTTCGGAGACCGCGCGCATGGCCTTGCCCTGCTTGGTGTAGGTGACGAACAGCTGCAGCGCGACCATGATGATCACGCCGAGCACGATGGTGATGATGGTCGCGCCGTCGATCTTCAGCTTGCCGATCGCCAGCGTCGGAATCTGGATGATGGTGGGCACGGTCTGGTAGTCGGCGCCGAAGATGGCCTGGGAGCCGTTCTCCAACAGAAGGCTCATTGCGATTGCGGTGATGAGGGCCGTCATGCTGTTGCCCTTTTCACGAACCGGCTTGTATGCGGCCCTCTCCACGATGACGCCCACCGCCACGCACATGAGGATCGCGGGGATGACGGCCACCCATGCGGGCAGGCCGAACGCGACGATCGCCGGAATGGTAAGCATCAGCACGTAGGAGCCGACCATGATGAAATCGCCGTGTGCGAAGTTGATCAAACGAATGATGCCGTACACCATGGTGTAGCCGAGTGCCACGAGCGAGTACACGCTGCCGATCTTCAGACCGTTGAAGATCTGACTGATGAACATGATGATCTGATCGCCCATCATTCCTCCTTTCAAAAGTTGATGATGCCGGACTTTTGACATAACCGTCCGACTTGGCCGCTGAAGAAGCCCAGCGGCTGAATATGGTTATTTTCGTCTTGATACGCGAAAGGGAGAGAACCGGTTTCCCGGTCCCCTCCTCTTCACAGATTCAGGCCTTCAGGCAAGCGACGCTCACTTGGCAGGCTGAATGGTGGTCTTGTACTGCGGCTTGCCGTCCTTGAGCTCAAGCACGACGACGGACTTCTTCGGGGAGCCCTTCTTGTCGAGCGTGAAGTTGCCGGTCACGCCTTCGAAGCTCATGCCGGCGATGGCGTTGCGCACGCCTTCGCGGGTGGCGTTCTTGCCGGCTTTCTCGATGGCCTGCTTCATCATGTACACGGAGTCGTAGCCCAGTGCGGTGAAGGTGTTCGGATCGGCGTTCTTGTTGGCCTTCTTGTAGGACTTGATGAAGTCCTGCACCTTGGCGTTGGAGGTGTCGTCCGGAGAGTAGTGGGTGGTGTAGAGCACCTTGTTGTACAGCGACTTGTCGTCGGTCATCTTCAGGCCGTCGTAGCCGTCAGGACCCATCACATAGCCCTTGTAGCCGACGGAGCGGGCCTGCGGGATGATGTACGGGCCAGCGACGGAGTAGTAGTACGGAGCGTACAGGAACTCGGCGCCAGCGGCCTGGATCTTCTGCAGCTGGGAGGAGTACTCGGTGTCGTCGGCGCTGGAGGAGTTCTCTTCGGCCACGACGTCAAGGCCGGCCTTCTTGGCGGCAGCGGCGAAGGCCTTGCCCACGCCGGAGGAGTACGGATCGCCGGTGCCGTACAGCACGGCGACCTTCTTGACCTTCAGGGTCTCGGCTGCGAACTTGGCAGCGATCTCACCCTGGTAGGAGTCCTTGAAGCAGGTGCGGAACATATAGCCACCGGTCTCGATGGAGTCGGAGGTGGCGGCCGGTGCGATGGCCGGCAGCTTGGACTGGTCGGCCAGCGGAGCCACGGCCGCGGTGGTGGAGGAGATGGTCGGGCCGACCACGCCGAGCACGCTGTTGTCGCCGGCGAGCTTGTTGAAGGCGTTGGAGGCTTCGGTGGCGTCGCCCTTGTCGTCCATGGACTCGAGCTTGACCTTCTTGCCGTTGATGCCGCCCTTGGCGTTGATCTCATCCACAGCCAGCTTGAAGCCGGCGACCTCGGCCTCGCCGTATGCGGCGGCGGTGCCGGAGTTGGTGGTGACGGAGCCCAGCGTGATGGTATCGCTGTTGGCCGCGCTACCGTTGGAGCTGCTGGAATCGTCCATGCTGCCGCCGGAGCAGGCAGCGAGGGACATCGACATTGCGCCTGCCGCGACCAGGGCGACGCACTTGGCGGAGAACTTCGCGTTCATTCCGTTCTTCCTCTTTTCTTGAAAACGCTGCACATTCCTTTCAACGCGCACCTTGGAAAAAATCATGTTCATCTCAACCCCCGTGCGCGGAACCACGGCGACCACTCATGACGGACGCCCGTTCTCTCTCTGTGCATTCCGATTGTTCTTTATAGCCTGACGGACGGCGGCCTGCATAAAATGTTCTTATAGTGAGACTCAACTTCTGGTTATATCCCCGTCAGCATGGCGCAAAAGAATATAAGTTACTGTGCCGGCTGTTTTTCCGCCGTCAGATAACGTGGCCGTCCGGTGTAGTCGTTATGCACGGTAACGTCGACGAAGCCGCAGGTTCGTGCGAAGGCGGCAAGCCGCTCCCCCTGCGTGATGTCGTGCTCCATCACCATAAGTCCACCCGCACGAAGCAGTTTCGCCGCGCGTGCGATGATGCGTTCCGGAATGAGCGTGCCATCCGCCGAACCGCCGTATAGCGCCAGATCGGGATCATAATCGCGCACTTCCGGCTGTTCAGGAATGTCGGCAAGCGGCACGTACGGCGGATTGGTGAGCACGATGTCGATGGTGCCGTCAAGTTGGCTTAACGTCGGCATTTGCGTGGCGTCGGCGATGTCCAGATGATAATTACCGGCGATTGCGGGATACCGTTTCGCGGTCTCGTCGAGGTTGCGCCGCGTCCACTCGGCGGTCGTAGCGCTTTTCTCGACGGCCCACACCTCGCTGCCCGGCACTTCCGAAGCGAAGGCGAGGCCGATCGCACCGCTGCCGGCGCACAGATCGACCACTTTGGCGCGGTACATGCCGTTTCTGGTGGCCCAGTCGACGCCTTCCTGCACGACCAGTTCGGTTTCCGGACGTGGAATGAACACGCCTGGACCGACTTTCAAATCAAGGTAGCGAAACGGCGCGTGGCCGGTGATGTGCTGCAACGGCTCGCGTTTGACACGACGGGCCAGCATGGTCTGGAAACGTTCCATCGCCGGTTCCGCGTCTTCTTTTTCGGCCAGACGTTCGACGCCATCGCCCATGAGCATGGCTTTGTCCACGTGCTGCAGGTCCGTATGGAACGCTTCGGCGAGCAGCAGTTTGGCGTCGTGCTGCGGAGTGTCGACGCCCGCCGCACGTAGTTCGTCCGCGGCGGAACGCACCGTTTCGAATACCGTCGCCACCCAATCGCCTTACTTCTGGTTGGCGAGACGATCGGCTTCGTCCGCCTGGATGTCGCTGTCGATCACGGCCTGCAGATCGCCGTCAAGCACGGCGTCGAGGTTGTACGCCTTGTAGTTCGTGCGATGGTCGACGATGCGGTTTTCCGGGAAGTTGTACGTGCGGATACGTTCCGAACGGTCCAGCGAGCGCACCTGGGAATGGCGCATATCGGCGGCCTCGGCGGCCTCCTGCTCGTGTTTCATGGCCAGCAGGCGGCTCTTCAGAACGCGCAGTGCCGCCGCGCGGTTTTGGATCTGGCTCTTCTCGTCCTGCATGTTCACGGTGATGCCGGTGGGGATGTGCGTCATGCGGACCGCGGAATACGTGGTGTTCACGGACTGTCCGCCGGGGCCGGAGCTCATGAAGATGTCGATTTTGAGGTCTTTCGGATCGATTTCGATTTCATCGTCGTCCTCGTCGGCTTCCGGGAAGACGATCACGCCGGCGGCGGAAGTCTGGATACGTCCCTGCGATTCGGTGACGGGGATGCGCTGCACGCGGTGCACGCCGCCTTCGTACTTGAGGGAAGCCCACACGCCGTCCTCCGGCGCCGGAGTGCCTTTGGCGCGGATGGCCAGCTGCACGTCCTTGACGCCACCGAGCTCGGTGGTGTTCTCGCTTTGCACGGTGACCGACCAGCCGCGCTTTTCCGCGTATCGCATGTACATACGCAGCAGGTCGCCGGCGAACAGCGCCGCTTCCTCGCCACCGGTGCCGGCCTTGATCTCCATGATCGTGTCACGCGCGTCATCGGGGTCACGCGGAATCAGCGCGGTGCGCAGCTTCTCTTCGGCTGCGGGCAGCTCGCCTTCCAACCGCTTGGCCTCTTCGGCGAAATCGGGATCTTCGGACGCCATCTCGCGGGCCGCCTCCAGATCGTCCTTCACCTGCTTGTATGCGGTGTAGGCGGAGACGATGGCACCCAGTTCGGCGTGGCGCCGACCCAGCTTGCGCATCTTGTCGGGATTGGATGCGACCTCCGGCTCGGCCATCTGCTGTTCGATATTGTGGTATTCCTCAAGCGCGGTGACGGCCGCGGGGAATTGTTCGTCTGCCAATGTACGCCTTTTCTTCGTATCTGCGCTTCAGCGGAATCACTCGTCGCTGAACCTTACTCAACCTGTCCATCATATAAGGTGGCGCGGAAGTGCGGTCGTCGGAGGTAGGCGACGGCACGTCGGTAACGAAAAACGCCAGCCCACGAATGGACTGGCGTTTTCATTGCCTAAGCAATAAGACTCACTTGGCCTTCTTGCCGTAACGCTTCTCGAAGCGAGCCACGCGGCCACCGGTGTCGAGGATCTTCTGCTTGCCGGTGTAGAACGGGTGGCAGTTGGAGCACACGTCGACGGTCATGTGATCGCCGTTGTAGGTGGAACGGGTGACGAAGGTGTTGCCGCAAGAGCAGGTGACCTGCACTGCGTGGTAATCAGGATGGATACCCTGCTTCATAGTTTGTCTCCTAGAGATTCGGGGGACCCGGGTCGCATTGCCCCGATGGCAAGGCGTGAACCGGATAACCTTATGGAGTGTAGGCGATGGCCGGGACACGGTATGCGCCGTCACACGCAGGGCGTACGGACTGCAATCCGCGGATATGCAAAAGACCCGCCGCTTCCGGCAGGTCCGCATGTGCCCTCGCTGGGACTTGAACCCAGGACAAACACCTTATAAGGGTGCTGCTCTAACCAACTGAGCTACGAGGGCAACGGGAGGAAGTATACCCCGACCTCTGCCCGATTGCGGCAGCGTCGACAGATGACCATTGGAAGACCGACGGCAACACGCCAGCAAATCGTTATTTATAAGTTTATAAATAACGTACTAACCTATTAATTAAATCAATGGACGATATACCCATACAGTACACCTCGTCACAGCCATTTCACCGACGAAAGGACACCCATGCGCTACGGTCATTTCGATGATGCCGCAAAGGAATACGTGATTGAAACCCCGGCGACCCCCCTGCCGTGGATCAACTACCTTGGCAACAAGGACTTCTTCTCGCTGATTTCCAACACCGGCGGCGGCTACAGCTTCTACAAGGACGCCAAACTACGCCGCGTCACCCGCTACCGGTATAACAACGTGCCGGCAGACAACGGCTCCCGCTGCTATTACCTGAGCCTGATGGACTCCGATTCCGCCGATGCCAAGCCGGTCGAAACCTGGTCGCCGACCTTCCTTCCGTGCAAGACCCCGCTTGATTCCTACAAGTGCCGTCAAGGCATCGGCTACACCGTGTTCGAAGCTTCCAAGCGAGGCATCGAATCCAAGCTCACCGCCTTCGTGCCGCTGCACACCAATGCGGAAATCAATCGGCTCGACGTGACGAACACCACCGACGAGCCGGCCGTCATCGACGTGACCGGCTCCGTGGAATGGTGCCTGTGGAATGCCGTGGACGACTCGTCCAACTTCCAGCGCAACCTGTCCACCGGCGAGGTGGAGATCGAACGCGAAACCGATGCCACGCTGCTGTACCACAAGACCGAATTCAAGGAGCGCCGCAACCATTACGCGTTCTACGGCGTCAACGCGCCCGTCGTCGGTTTCGACACCAGCCGCGACGAGTTCCTCGGCCAGTTCAACGGCTGGGACACCCCGCAGGTCATCGCCGAAGGCAAGGCTCACGATTCCGTGGCGCACGGCTGGTTCCCGATCGCCGCCAACCGCGTGCGTCTGGAACTCCAGCCGGGCGAAACCGCATCGCTCGTGTTCATGCTGGGCTATATCGAAGTGGCCAAGGACCAGAAATGGGAGGATCCGAACGATCCGGCCAAGGTCGGCATCATCAACAACGACCCCAACGAGTCCGGCTACCGCACCGCCAACGACAAGGACCTCAAGGCGATGTTCACCGAGGAAAACGGCTATGACGCTTCCTTCGCCTACAGCCTCAAGAACGACGAGCAGATCGCTGCCGCCCAGAAGTTCATTCAGGACGAGGTCGACTATCTGCTGATCTCCGCCGCTGGTACCTCCGGCTGGGATTCCGTCCTGCAGGACGCACAGGCTGCCGGTATCCAGGTCATCCTCTTCGACCGTACCATCGACGCTGACGAGAGCCTGTATGTCGCTTCCATCGTCTCCGACATGGCCAAGGAAGGCCAGACCGCTGTTGACTGGCTGGCTTCGCAGGGTCTTGACTCCTACAACATCATCCACATTCAGGGCGTTATGGGTTCCGCTGCTCAGATCGGCCGTACCGGCGCTCTGGACGCGCAGGTCGCTGCCAATGACAACTGGAACATGGTGACCCAGCAGACCGCCGAGTGGAACGCCGAAACTGCTCAGCAGATCGTGCAGTCCGTCATCGACTCCGGCAAGGAATTCAACGTCATCTACGCTGAGAACGACGACATGGCCAAGGGCGCTGTCGCGGCTCTGGACAAGGCGAACATCTCCCACGGCGTGGGCAAGGACGTCATCGTCATGGGCTTCGACTGCAACAAGTGGGCGCTCGAAGAACTGCTCGCAGGCAACTGGAACTACGACGGCCAGTGCAACCCCTTCCAGGCTTCCTACATCGACGCCATCATCAAGGATCTGGAAAACGGCAAGACTCCGGCTGAAAAGACCATCATCATGGACGAGAAGGGCTTCGACGCTTCCACCATCACGCAGGAAGACGTTGACAACTACGGCATTTGATCAAACACTGAACTTCGCATAAAGACTGAAAGAGCTGCGTGCGGCACGGCGTATATGGAGCATTCCGTGTATCCGCGCCGCACGCAGCGTGCCATTATGGAGGCGAACACGATGCAGGAAACAGCTTTACTGGAATTACGGGGGATCTGCAAATTCTTCCCCGGCGTCCGCGCGCTCGACGGCGTGGATTTTACGCTCCGCAAGGGCGAAATTCACGCGCTGATGGGAGAGAACGGCGCGGGCAAATCCACGCTCATCAAGGTGCTCACGGGCGTGTATCCCAAGGATGAGGGCACCATTTCCATGGAAGGAACGCCCGTACAGATCCGCACGACGCAGGATGCGCTCAAGGCGGGCATCAGTACGGTTTATCAGGAAATCACCCTCTGCCCGAATCTGACCGTGGCGGAGAATTTATACATTGGACGCACAAGGGGCGCGTTTACGAACTGGCGCAAGATGAACGCGGGCGCGAAAA